>ENA-UOJC01000284-UOJC01000284.1-human-gut-metagenome-genome-assembly--contig:-C104-NODE-284-length-93217-cov-32.795958_pt1 | contig 93217 bp, 75 predicted proteins | sample MGYA00242339_ERZ723886 | MGnify/ENA metagenome assembly ERZ723886 | reverse complement strand
CCCAGGGCAGCGCCCTGGGTAATTACGGACGCCCCCCTGTCGCCCTGTAAGGGCAAAAGCTTTAAAACTTGTGATTGCCTTTCTTCGAACGACAGTGCAAAGGTACGGCAATTTTCTGATACTACCAAATTTCACCCTGCAGAGTTACGTTAAACGGATTTAACACTTCGGGCGTATCCGGTTAATCTTGCCAACTCATAATTTATCGTGCGAGAAAACTATGTGATGTAAAAAGTTTCTCTATGCTTTCTCATCCCGAAAACAGCAGGAAGCAAGAAATCCATCATCAACCACCGAACCTATTTTCACCACCAAAGCGTGACAGTTGTGACAGTTGTGACAGTTTTCAGCGCCTACCCCCACCTCCCTCTCTTTAGAGGTAACTTATAATATATATAAATATATATATAATAAGTTAAATATAATAATAACAATTTGAAAGCAGCCCGAATTCATATACCCCTCCCCTGAAAACTGTCACAACTGTCACAACTGTCACAACTGTAACGCCTCTCTTCTTCTTCTCCCTTCTCTCCTCCTTCATCCATCTTTGTAAAGAAATCATCTATCCTCCTCAATCCCCCCGCCCTCGATCTTTTCTATCGCAGCAAGACCTGTGCCCAACTCCACGATAAGCGCACCGGCCTGTATCTCATGAGCAATGGCTACATCGCCGATGATTTCATTTACGAGAAGCAAAGAGGGTACTGATAGCAGAAAGCAAGCTCGACCAGGAGTTAAGGAGAGATGCTACCCCATCATAAGGAACCATCAAGCAGTACGCCCTGAAGGGGCAGAAGCACCTAGCCCAGGGTAACACCCTGGGTATAAGCGCAATCCGCCTTGCGCCCTGTAAGGGAAAAAGCTTCGTAGCAGGAATGCAGATAGAAAGTGAATTCAACCAACGATTTCATTTAAAAGCGAAGATTTTCCCACTTTCTTAGAATCATTCTATCAAAAACCTTGTAAATCGTGTAATAATTCATAAAAAGAAGGTTTTTACTTGGTAGTTTCAGGTTTTTATTTTATCTTTGCAGAAGATAGGCTGCATCTCGGCAAAACATTCAAGCAAGCTTGATGTTCTGCACTCGATTTGCACTATCTTTGCGGTAGAAACAAAAACGATAATTATGAAGTCAAGGGAATATTATATATCACTCATCACTTCTCATGCCGAAGAGCTAAAAAAGAACTTTGGCATTAAATCATTACGCCTTTTCGGTTCTGTGTCTAGAAACGAACAGAAAGAAGGTAGTGACGTTGATATATGCGTAGATATGGAACCGAAAATGTTCCTTGTAGTAAGACTGAAACGTTTTCTAGAAAACCTGCTGGAATGTTCTGTTGACATTGTAAGATTGCACAAGCATATCAATCCATTCCTCCTTAAAGAAATAGAACATGACGGAATATACATCATCAAATAGAATTATTGGAACCTTAATACAAATTAAGGAAGCCATTAAACAATTGCAAGATTGGAACAAAGATGTACAGACTGTTGACGATTACTATTGTACACCAGAAGGAATGAAGAATCTTGCAGCTAGCTGTATGCTTATCGAAGCAATTGGAGAGGGAGTTAAACAAATTGACAGATTAACTCAATCTCGCCTACTAAATGAGCGCCCAGAAATACCATGGCAAGATGTTATTGGCATTCGCAACCATATAGCACATGGCTATTTTGATATTGATGGAGATATAGTGCTAGATGTCATCAAGAACAATCTCGATGACTTACTAGCAGCTATAAATTATTTTATATCAAAATTCTGAAATCTGTGCTGCTCTAGTCACTTCCCCCCACACGCCCTGAAGGGGCAGAAGCACCTAGCCCAGGGCATCACCCTGGGTATAAGTGCAATCCGCCTTGCGCCCTGTAAGGGCAAAAGCCTTTAAAAAATCCGTGAAATCCCTGCCTATTCCTCTCGTCTTTCCGCCTCCGGCTCCGCCACCATTTCCGGCTCTTCTTCCGGCAATTCATATCTTCTGATATGATGATCTTCCAGATAGATATGGTTCAGCGTAAAGGCGAGCGACTCCAGCGTCTTCTCCCTTACCGCCGGCTTCAGTTCACATTCCCATATCACGATGGTATGCCATCCCATTTCAGCCAGCCTGTGCAGCACCTCATGGTCCCTCTCCCGGTTCCTCCTGATCTTCTCCATCCAGAACCCGGTGTTCGATTTCGGCACCACATAATATTTGCACCCCTCATGTCCGTGCCAGAAGCATCCGTTCACCAGAATACAGGTGCGATATTTCCTCAGCACGATGTCCGGCTTGCCCGGCAACCGGGGATGATTGAGCCGATACCTGAATCCCCTACTCCACAGAAATTTCCTGACAAGAATCTCCGGTTTGGTATCCCTGCCCCTTATTGCCGCCATGTTATGGTGGCGCTGTTCTATGGTCAAACGGTCCGACATCTTTAATTTATCATCAACATCTGTTTAACATTGCAACATCGCAGCAGGCGTTATGTTCAGAACCTTGCATAGCAATCTAGCTATTTTTAGAGTAGGCTCAGAGCGCCCTGTTACATAATCGTTAATACGTGAAGGACTTACTCCAATTTCTGAAGCCAGTTGTTTTTGAGTCATTTTCTTTTCATTTAAAGAAAGTTCGATAAGTTCAGAAACAGAAGGCTTTCCGATAGGAAAATGTTTCTTTTCGTATGACTCTACAATGTCCGACATTAAAGTCAGTTCTATGGCATTCTTATCATTGGCAGGCGTATCGTCCGTTACCAATGGCAGGAGATCTTCTATTCTGTTGAGTGCAAACTCATATTGTTCTTTCGTAATTCTATCCATAATTGTTTTTATTAAATGGTGGAACAATCTATTTTGTCATATTCACTATGTGTTCCGACAAATCTTACGAAGAGTCGGCCTATTGTAAATTTAATAACCACTACCAACCTATACCTGTTTCCTCGAATGTTGAATACGTAATGTTGATTACCTACGTAGTCAGCATCAGGAAAGTCAGTTCTTATATCAGAAAAGTTGCGCCATTCTGCTTCTTCCGCAATCTGGTACCATCTTTCCAGAGCTACTTTTGAGTCTTCTCGCCCAGGGGTCTCGTAAAACTCTTTTAGTTTCCTATGCGAAATAATTCTCATAATTCCATGATTTAAATTTTCATTGCAAAGATATATAGAAATATTGAAATACAATAGTTTCTTCCTAAAATATTTTGTTTTTTAGGATTATTTATATAATTAAGCTTGTTTTTCTACTATTTAGCTTCCACCTTTCCCCCTTACGGGCTGAAGGCCCAGAAGCCCCTAGCCCAGGGTAACACCCTGGGTATAAGCGCAATTAGCCTTGCGCCCTGTAGGGGCAAAAGCCTTATGTTTTGTCTGGAGTTTTAAATCTTTTGCCCTTACAGACCAAAAAGATTTGCGTATTTTCTAATATTTCCGCTAAAAAGATTTGCGTATTTTCTAATATTTTAGCTAAAAAGATTTGCGTATTTTCTAATATTTTTGTATTTTTGCACCGCCAAAAGGCACAAAATCAAGAAGTTAAAGATTTCGTAAACAATAGAAAATAAGATGAATAGAATTTTTAAACGAAAACTATATGATAGACTCCTGCAATGGAAGAATACGAGAAAGGGAGAAACAGCCATTCTCGTAGAAGGAGCACGTCGCGTTGGAAAGTCAACGCTGGTGAAGGAATTTGCTCAGAAAGAATATGAATCTTATATTCTCATTGACTTCAATAAGGCATCCAAGCGAGTTGTTTCACTATTTGACGATTTGATGGACTTGGATTTTATCTTCCTTCAGTTGCAAGCTATATATAATGTTTCTCTCGTAGCAAGGAAGTCTGCCATCATTTTTGATGAGGTGCAGGCGTGCCCTAAAGCAAGACAAGCCATCAAGTATTTGGTGGAGGATGGAAGGTATGATTATATAGAGACGGGGTCTCTTATCAGTATCACTAAAAATACGAAGGGCATTACCATTCCTAGTGAAGAGGAAAGAGTCGCCATGTACCCGTTGGATTACGAAGAATTTCGTTGGGCGATGGGAGATACGGCATCAATTCCTTTGCTCAAGCAATTCTTTGATAAACGGCTGATGCTAGGCCAAGCTCATCAAACAAAGATGAGGGAACTTCGTCTATATATACTTGTTGGTGGTATGCCTCAAGCTGTAAATGAGTATTTGGAGACAAATAATCTCAGTATGGTAGATTTGGTAAAGCGGGATATCATTCGTTTGTATCTAGATGATTTTCAAAAGATAGATCCCTCTCGCAGAATAGAACAGTTATTCTTGAATATTCCTGCCCAGTTGAATCAGAATAGTAATCGATATAAACCTTATTCTGTTGTGGGAAGTGTGGATACGGACAAACTCCAAGGACTACTTCGAGAGATGGAAGATAGTAAGACTGTTTTGTTTGCTTATCATTCCAATGATCCCAATGTAGGGATGTCATTGCATCAAGACAATTCAAAGTTTAAACTGTTTTGTGCAGATACAGGTTTGTTTGTGACTTTGGCGTTTTGGGACAAGTCGTTTACGGAGAACGTGATTTATGAGAAACTGTTGAGTGACAAACTTTCTGCCAATCTGGGCTATATTTACGAGAATCTGGTAGCCCAAATGTTGACGGCGAATGGTAACAAGTTGTTTTATTATTCGTGGGCTAAAGATGCAACGCATAATTACGAGATTGATTTCCTTTTGTCTCGAGGAGCCAAGATTTGTCCGATAGAGGTGAAGTCATCTGGCTATAAAACTCATGCGTCGCTAGATGCCTTTTGCGATAAATACTCTAAGGTGGTGTCACAACGCTACTTGTTGTATACTAAGGATTTGACGAACGATGGCAATACCTTATTGCTGCCATTCTATATGATTCCACTCATTTGATGGTAATATTCTTACGAAGAGTTTTTGGCAATAGGCCCACTCCATAGAAGATCTTCCAGAGGATTATCTCCCTACCGAAGATTCTTATTATGAATTTGAGCCAGAAGATGTGAACAAAGAGAACTTATCCATAGCAGAAATGAGCGGCAAGAAACTCGACTGGTTCCGCAAGGTCTGTGCAGCGGTACTGTAGTCACTTTTTCCGATTGTCTGCAATTCGTCCGCAACTTGCGGACAAATTCACTGATAGCACAATAACCATTGATATTCAACAAATTGCAGCCAACAAGCAAAATCGTCAACAGCCTGTTGACGATTTCAAATTATTGGTTTCTAACTCTAGTTCCGCATGTGGTTCAGGCACGCCCTGAAGGGGCAGAAGCTCCTAGCCCAGGGTAACACCCTGGGTATAAGCGCAATCCACCCTGCGCCCTGTAGGGGCAAAAGCCTTTTAAAAAAGGATATTAAGAATGAAAACAAGAGAAGGCAAGAAACCAGCACCACGATGGCAGCGATGTAGATATCTATGTAGAAATGCCCCCTAAGTTTTTCTGATAGTCCGTCTGAAAGCTTACCTTGAAGCCCTTCTGGGTTGCCTGTCGATATTATCCGAAAGCACCAGCACCTCAATCCCTTCCTACTCAAGGAAATTGAGAGAGAGGGGATTGAAGTGATAGTACCTTATAAAAATAAATGAGGTCAGAATATACAAATCTGTCCTACCCTTACTTTTCCTTTTCAAAAAAAAGCTGCTGCTCTTCAGCTATATTCTTACAGAAATCCAAAAAATGATCGGAAACAACAATATATTCATAGTTAATTCTACGCATTACTCCTCTATTTTCCATTTCATTTTCAAATTCTTTTTTACCATCTTCATTATGATAAAATACAACAACTTCCGTATCTTTATTTTTTTCTAGAAAATCTGCGTAATACTCGTAATCTATACCATATATACTATGCCCAAATATAATAATTCTTTTAGAGTTTTCTATTATATCACTAAATCTTTGTTTTGCATTAATACTAATGTGATTAGATTTTCTTAATGATATGAACGCATTAGGTATATCGCATTCACTATCTATCCCAAATATTACTTCAGAATCTAAAGCACCATGAATTCTATAAAAATTTTCCCCAAGATCTTTCGTTTCCAAACAAACAGACGATCCTTTCGCAAATTTCAACCAATTTACAGCCTCAAAGATTGTATCAGTATAGTTAAATGACACAATTCTAAAAGTAGGGAAGACTTTATGACTATCTACATATTCAAAGAATTTGTCAGCTATGCCTGCACACCCTGGAGCATAAAAACCCATAACAGAAAATAAAACCCAATATGCAAGAGGATACCGTTCGTTTACTCTAGCCGCTTCAAGAAAGGATACAAGTTCATCTTTCAAAAGTCTTATAGCCTCTGTTACAAGTCTTCTTTGTTCTTCACTATATTGAGAAAGAACTTTTTTAACATATACACATTTTTGTTCTATATCTTTATCATTTGCAAACTCAATATAAGTATTACTTAAAGTATATTGAACTATCCCGTCCAATTCAGGTGCAATTGCGCTAAGAGGTCTATAAAATTTAATCGCCTTAAATGAATCTTCTTCAACACCTAATGCTCCATTTATTCTTGGCAAAAGTTCTTGAATCATTTTCAAGTACTTTGCTTGTTCTCCTCTTGTAGCATATTCCTGAATAATACCTTCAAAATCATACCAATTTTCCTTCTCTCCTTTTGCTTTTATAAACTGCAAAAGGGGATTATCAGCATGCTTTGCAAAAAAATCATCACTATTCAACTTATTAAAAAAAGAACAATAATCGGTGACCATGCCTAAATTTAAGTCAAAGCCATTTCCTATTATCAAAGATGTTCCATATTTCTTTTTCATATCATTTATTTTCTGAATTTTATCAATTCATTGCCACTCATAAATACAGGCTTCCCTTCTGCATATTCTTCCTGATGCTTTGGATCAGCCTTCCACTTTTCCTTATCGGCTTGGATAATTCCTTGAATATCAAAGTCTCCAAGCGATATCTCTTCATCGAAGAAATAACAAAAATATTTATCGTGTTTAGGATTGACATACCCTTGTTTTTCTATCTGCTCACGAGACAGTTCTCCCGTATTCTTGACACGGAAAGACTTATAAACTTTATTCTCTCCTGCATTATACAATATAACGAACTTAGCATGCTTTACATACTCACGACTTTTTACGACACCACCTTGTACATCCTTACCAAGACGTAAATTATAGGCATCATCACGCTTTCCACCTCGACGACTGAATATCCAGTTTAAGTGATCAATACTGTTCACAATACCAATAAGAAAAGTTGCTGTCGGATAGTTTTCCAAATAATGCATTGTAAGAAATTGCTTTGGAATAACATCATGAGGACGTGCTTCGACCCTAGGCATGACTTCTTCCGGCAGTGTCCTTGGGTCCACACCAAGTGGACATTTAGCAACGTAGAAGGCATGCTTTAACTCAAACAACACAGCTTCATTTTCATCTGCTACCCTTCTTCTGATGGTAGTATTGTTTTCTTTCTCGGGCTTGCGCAAAGCAAGTGAAAAATATTGCTGGTCACTTCCTTCTCGGTTATCAAATGGCTGATATACCTTACCAAGAATCTGTTGGAAGTTTTCTCTGATGTAAGCATTCGCATCAATATCACTCTTTGCTGTCATTGCATAGAACTCAAAATTTTCTTTGAGCATCTGCTGGATTTCTTTGCGGAACATCTTGCGGACCTTGTCACGCCACTGTACCTTACTAGTTGCATTATTGCGCCCATAAAGCGCCACCACAAAGAGAAAATTTACATCATAATGCGCCAAAAGAAATGTATCTCGATCGAACAATCTGTTCTCAAACTGACGACTCAGATAGTACTGCTGCCTACGTTTTCCCTCTTCCTTATCGCTATCAATCAGCTTGATATCGTCTTCTGGCCGAAGAACATTCTGATTGGCAGAGATAAAAAAATTAGGAATAACATTGTATCCTTCGGTAACATCATCACGTAATTTTATATGCCCTTTCTTATCTTCCTGTTTACCATCGTTAAACAGGTCGATATTCCACTGGATAACGTTCCTGGCATAAGTAAATTGCTTATAGATAGACTCTTTGCCGAGGGTGTTACCACGCTTATAATACTTAGAATCACCTATATAGTAAATATCACCTTCCTTATCATTATTGGTCAATTCCTGATACTGATAAATGTGGTCAACACGCTTTCCATCCGGCTGATCCTTCAGCTCCTTTGGTAGTTTCTGGTCGCCAGCTATTAAATCATCGATAATAGATTCGAAAACGATATGAAAACTCTTCACAAGTAAATATTCCTTGCGATCAACATTGAGCATAATGTCTTCCGGGCGTTCGAAAAACGCATAGCAATAGTTCCAAAGTTCCAGAGCCTTGTCAGAAAAGTACTTATACTTTATCTGTTTGAGACGCCTTTTACCGAACCCATTGATGTATCTTAGAAACTTTTTACCCTTAATAAGAGGAAAGTTAACATTCATCTTGACAGGAAAGCCGTACTTTTCACGCATATACCCAAGAATGCTGTAGTATATAATAAGCAGTTCCTCGTCAAAATTGATTTTACGTTTCTTATTTACCGGATTCAGGTAGCTGGCATCTTGCCTGCGTGTACCATCAGAACAATCCTGTATGACAGCATGACTTCTGGAGATGGTACGCGTCCAGTTTATCTTATTGAAACCTGAATGAAGATTTTTTACAGTAAACATAACAAAACTCTCATTTTTTCTGTTCCATTCTTGCAATGCCAGCAATACATCAAGATAAGTGCACACTCTGCGCTTCTTCATATGTCCCATAATTGGCGCTTGCTTATAAAGCACAATACTTGACTGCGCCTTATTCTCGAAGCGATCAAACTCGTGTTCACGAAACACGCTGATAGCCCTATATATCCATACGCTTAAATTGTAAATAAATGTATGTTCCTCGCTGCTCAGCTCATCGCACTCATCAACATTTATCAAATTCTTTGGTTCAATGTGTCCAAACACCTTCTCTTCGCCAAATGGACCTTCTAAAAGCACCTTAGGAAGTAAAAACACGCAGTCATTTACATCTGGGTCATCATTGAAGTAATAGCCAACATAGCTGAGACTAAGCTTACCGTCTCCATTTGGAAGCACACCAAACCCTTTGAGAACGTCACGGACGTCCTCATAATCATATTGGTATTCTTCTATTAATATGCGCATAATTATTCTACAGGACTAATTTGACCCCAATTATTATTTTCAACAACCTTCATTAATTTGAAGAAATTGTCGTTTGCATTTTTAGCTTTCCACTGGGTATAAATATAGAGTTTCTCACCCGAATTCAAAGATATCGCTTGCCAACACTTAGCTTTTGACGACTCTACATCAAGTTCGTTATACTCATTTTCTGTTTTGACAACTGTTGTTGTAAAGTCTGCACAAGCCTCCTTAAATTTATCTCGGATGCTTGCAGCCGTAGTCAGGTCAGGATTGCTACTGATGAAATTTAAGACAACACTTTTTACGATTTCTCTTAATGAATTCTGAACGCCATTATATTTGAATTTCACTTTTGACATATCTTGTGTATCATCTTGATTTTCATCCAAATCATCACCTGACTCTTCATCCAAATCATTATCATACGGAACTGGAGATATCCCAACGCCCAAATTATCCATGAGTTGACCTATCGCATCTGGGTTTGCAATAGTATTTCCTTGTTCATCTTCAATAAAGAACATATCATAAAAAGAATCATCCGTATCATTCATCCTAAAAATGGAAACATCACAGTCTTTAAAGACATCATTCCACAAATAGAAAACAACTTTATTTACAAATGTATCTTCTCGAATGAAAGATTCTCCTAAATTAGGTTTACAGAAGAAATAACCAAGCTTCTTATCATCAGAACTTGTTACAGAACCAATTTGCTTATTTATAGCTTCCAAGAACTCCCACCAATCACACTCATTGTTGTTAAATCGAATCTTCCAACCAAGAGGAACTCTCTCTGAATTCTTGATAATGAATTCTCCATTTGTCCCTCTTTTATATCCATTCGAAATCTTCACATATCTCCATTCCCAACGACGCTTGAAAGCAGAATCTATAGGGAAGAGAGACTGGTCACTGGTGTTCATTGTTGCCCAAATATAAAGGTTATTTGGCAATAACAAAATTCTTCCTAACTTAATATCTTCAGTCAATGTTTTGCCATAGTTACTGATATAATCAGGAACAGCATAATCCACATTAAATTCGTTAGCAAGCATATACTCGCCACCCTGTCCAAACTCCTTAGCAATCTCGTTCTGCAAATCTGCGTCTGCTTCAATTGGATAGGTTGAGAATCCATTACCACTTCTATCAAGGAGTTGAAATAAGTCACCAAATATCTGAGCACAGTTGCCTCGGTTGATTTCCTCTATTACCAAGAATTGCGGTTCTACCGAATCAACTCCATTAGCAAGCTTTTGCCATGCGCCCAAATAGGCTTTTAAAAATGCCTGTTTAACAAAGGTATAAGTAATACGTTTTTCCTTTGCTATCTCTACTCCTTGTGCACCATAAACAGGGGCATCTGCCATAGTAGGCTTATATGCTCCTACAAAAGTAGAATAATCACTATCAGGATGGAAAGTTGTACGTATTGTTGCATATCTATTCTTCTTCGTTATGCTGTTAACTTCGTACGATTTACCCGTACCAGGAGCACCATAGAAAATCTGCTGCAAAGCCATTTTGCCCCCAGAGTTCTTTTTTGCAGTATAAGAGCTAGCTGATGTTCCTTCAAAAGACTTCCATTCTTCCGATTCAAGAAGCAAGTTCAGGCAGTCTTGATTTGCTAGCCCTTTTACTATAGCCCCTATCAAGCTGCTCGAAGCATTAATAGTATTTGCAATATTCAGTACAGGAGAATCGGTAAAATCATTTGACCGCTTAATATTTTTGCCCCCACCCCAGTACTCATAATTCCACAAGAAATTTACAAGAAACTCTTTATCTGCACCATCATAGTTTTCGAGATAATGCTCTGCTTTTTCCTTGCAAATCTCTTTAGTTTTCTGGTCCTCAGAGATGTCACCATTATCTTTACTAGGATGACAAGCTTCATACATATCATTCGTGAAGCCCAAAGCTTCTAGCTTGTTCTTATACTTCATCAATTCAATATAATACTGACAACAGCATGCAGCTATATATACCCATTGGTTCGGTATCACCAGTAAAGACTTTCTGGAACTTACTTGCAATGTATACAAGTTATACTGTTCTATCTTATATTCGCCAAAGGATCGAAATTTTGCTTTGAACTCATCTGGCAAAACACAGTCATCCATATTTGAATGAGCAATGAGCTCACTCAAACTTGCTTTCAATACTCCTAAATCTAACAACTCCTCCATACTATGACTTATTTAATAATTGATTGACTATTTCTTGTGCTAACCTTTTTATCACAGGTACAGCTACACTATTTCCAAATTGATGATATGCTTCTTTCTTTGAAACTACTATTCGGAATTCAGGGTTAGCAGAATTATAATTCTGGTTATCAGCACATTCCGGATATTTCCATCCGTTTCCAATAATTCTATACCCCTGTAATCTTCCTGCTTCTACAGGTGATAATGTACGAGGGTTTTTATCTGCTTGATCTATTAAGATTTCGCTTCCATCTTTCCAATATCTTGCAGAAATCGTACTACAGTACTCACTATCACCGAAGAATTTACGATAACCGAAACCTTTGCCGTTAGCCATGTTGCGTTCCTTACGTCTCTGGTGACCTTCCCACATTCTGTCAGAAATAGTAAAGTCTGCCACAGCATCATCTGGTTCAAATATATCAGAAACCTTAGTAGGCATTGTTCCTTCCTTTAACTTTGATTTGTCATATATCGTATTACCATCTGCATCAATACCGTATGGGAACTTGAACGTTTCTACATTGATAGCTTTCTTGTACCATGCTATGATAAATAATCTTTCCCTGTTCTGGGGTACGCCGAAATATTTAGCATTAAGTACTGTATATGAAACGCCGTAGCCTAACTCTTCCAATGTAGCAAGAATTACCTTTAACGTATTACCTTTATCATGGCTCTTTAGACCTCTAACATTTTCTAGAAACAAGACCTTTGGAGGGCACCCATTCTCTATCTTGTACTTTACAATATTTGCTATATTGAAAAACAAAGTACCTCTAGTGTCCTCGAAACCTCTTTTAAGTCCAGCCACAGAAAAGGGCTGACAAGGAAAGCCACCACAACAAACATCAAAATCAGGTATGTCTGCAGGATTAGCCTTGGTTACATCCTCATTAAAATATTTGTAATTTCCAGACGAATCTTTTTCGAAAAGACCAGGCTCGATATCCTTATAATTTGCTTCATATGATATACGAGCATATTTATCCCATTCACTTGCAAAAACGCAATGAGCTCCTACGCTATGCATAGCTGTATGAAAACCTCCTATGCCAGCGAATAAATCTATAAATGTATAATTTTTATTAGCCATAGTTCTTTTTTAGTTATTTTAATCATTCGCTTCCCTCTTTGCTCAGTATATCCCTTTCGACTTCGGCAACAAAGTCTACAAATGAGATACCCAGAACTTGGCAAATCTGTCGAAGTTCTATGAGATCCAAGCGACGGTCGCAAGTTTCAATCCGGCTTACGAAAGTTTGGTTAACTTTCAATAATTCAGCGAGTTGAACCTGCGTAATCCCCAATTTCTCACGCTTACCGCGCAAGCGTCCTATGACTTGATGATATAAATGTGAATGTATGCTCTTATCCATGTTCGTTTTATTTTGATGCGCAAATATATATTCTTTTTACGAATATACAAAAAGTGCATAGTCCGGTTTACGTGGCAGAATTCCATAGCCAGTTCGAGGATGGATTGAGAAGCAAAGCCTGAGGTTCGGGACGTCATATAAAGCTTTTGCCCCTACAGGGCGCCAGGCGTGGGGACATGAATACCCAGGGCGAATGCCCTGGGCTAGGAGCTTCTGCCCCTTCAGGGCGTGAGGGGAATGGCAGGGATGCGTGAAGGGGAATTACAGGGATGTATGAGGGGAATGACCTTACCTTTTAAAAAAGCTCTTTTGCGTATATTTTTTCAGCTATAATTTGGCGCTTTCAGAGAAAAAGTGTAATTTTGTGGGAGATATTTAATTAAAGGAGAAGATTATGGCAACATTAACAGATGTAGATGCAGAAGCAATGAGACAGAGATTGGTGGTGAAGGAAAGTCTGACACAGGCTTTCAAAGAACTCCGTGCGGCAGAAGTTTCAGGAGCCGAACTTCCTGATGCCCGAAAATTATTCAAATAACGGAGGATACATTTATAAGTTATGAATGTTAAGGAACATATTTTGGCGGCTATCCGTGAATGCCTGGCGAAAAACTTGCCGTCTAGCGGGAAGGCGATACTTTTCGGCTCGCAAGCCAGAGGTACCGCCAGGGAGGATAGTGACTGGGATATCCTTATCATATTGGATAAGAAGAAACTCATGGCTGCCGATTATGACAACATCACCTACCCACTGACCGAACTCGGATGGGAACTGGGCGAGGAAATCAACCCCGTGATGTATACCGCCCAGGAATGGGAAAAGTATAGGAATACACCCTTCGTCAGGAACGTAGAAAAGGAAGGGGTAAAAATATGAATATAAAGGAGTAATTACAAATGATACCGCTTCATTAGCGTGGTTACAGGTATCGCTTTTCACGTGGTTGGCGATACTTGTTTAAGGAGTGATAGTCACGTGGTCATAAAATGACATGAACCGTGACGCTGACATCGGGTTTTACGTTGTCAAGCCATAACCAAAAGTACTCGATTATCGCTTTCTTCTCTTACGCGATAGATGTTTTTTGCCCCCAAATGTTAAAGTTTAGTTAACGTAGCGAAAAAGCTACCTAAATATTTGGTATTTTATAGCTTTTTAGCTACCTTTGCAGTGTCATTCAGACAAAGAGTTCTTTTACATGTTTAATTACAACAATGAAACACAATCAATTGTACAATGAGTTGACTAAAGCGGGATGCTTTATCACTCGACATGGTGCCGAGCACGATGAATGGTTCAATCCCAAGAATGGGATGAAAATCAGAATTCCAAGACATGGTAGCCATGAGGTTAAGACAGGGTTGCTTAGACGCATTAAAAAGACGTTGCTCGGACAATAGTCCGGGCAACTGCCCTTAACCTTGCAATTGAGCGTGTTGCGTGATGGACATGTGGAGAACTCTTTTTATGGGAATTTTAAACAAATAAGATATATGGCAAAGAATGTAGTGCTGATTTTAGAATATGGTAATGGCGGGTACTCTTGTTACAATGATGAGCCATTGGGTAATTATGGTGTCATAGATGGCGATGGTGCGACCGCTGAGGAAGCCAAGGCCGACTTCATGAAGGCTCTTCAGGAATGTAGGGATGATGACCCTAACAACAAGGCCTTGCAAGACTTGACGTTTACATATAAGTACGACGTGCAAGCTTTCTTCAAGGAGTTCTCCTTTCTCAACGCTACCGAGATTGCCAGACGTGCAGGCATCAACCCATCGCTCATGCGCCAGTATGTAAGTGGAGTCAAGACCGCTGGAGAGAAAACATACCAACGACTCAACGCCTGTATGGACAATATTAAAGCGGATTTACAAGCAGCCGTCTTTTGATGGTTGTGTTTTCATAAAGTAATTAAATGAACTCTTTAAGCCCCTGGTGCGTGACGCATCGGGGGCTTTTTGTGCCCAAATGTTGTCAGCATCATGTCTTTATCACAAACTCGACGGCATCGATGGAAATGGTGGAGTGGGAAGTTTCACCGAAGAAGAGAAGAATATGCTCCGTGGAGCACTATGCGAGGTTTCAAACCGCATACGTGCTGCTGCAGACAGAATTTGAACAAAATCTCTTTTCTTGCATCATTTAGCCTTTTTCCATCGGTCAAACATACCACGAACGCACAAATTTCGTTAAAATCCGTGAGTCTTATAACACTCACTTCCTATTTGGTTATATGACTTTTTTTTATAACCTTTGCAGCAAATTTTAACGCTATGCCAAAAAAGATGAACATAACCCAAAAGGACCTAGACCGTGTTAAGAAAAGGTGCCTAGAAAGCTTAGGAGACTTCTTAAGCGAGTTGTGTCGTGACAAATTGATGGGTCCCACTAGCGTTGAAAAGATTTTCAGTTTCGATCACACTACATTTAAACGGATATGTGAAAAGGATCAAACCATAACTGTTAAAACGATGGCTAGGACGATGGGAATCATAGCAAGTTTCCTCAATGGACTTAAGGAAACATGTGACAAGGAACTGAAAAATCTCCAGGAAGATGATAAAATGAAGTTAAGTCTGAAAAGGAAAAAGATTGATGTGTTGAATAAAAAGAGAGTGAAATGCACGGAAGCCATGGAAAAATACAAGAAGACTTTCGGTATTATAGCAATCAGCTTCTTGGAACTAATCGGACAAAACGATGAATTTTAATCATTAAATAAGAAATAACCGGTCAAGATGCTAACATCAGAAGCCTAGTATTAACATTAAATAATCAACAACAAAAAGAATGCAAACATAACCTTACCCGCCCCCACACCTTACGATAGTAGGCGCTCGGCAGTTCTCCAGCGGCTTACGCTAAAAACGTTAGCGCAAACACACGCCCTCTGCTAAAATGAGGAGGAAACAATTAATCAACCTAAAGACAACAAAAGAAGATGAAACTTTTTTTTTATAGGAAATTTATTCGCTTCGTAATAAAGCACTTCACCATCGTTATCAACAATACCATACAGATGAATGGTGGACAATACATCGAACACATGAACAACTATCAGGGAAAGGAGGATGAGAAATGTCTGGACAAAGAATGATCATCATGAACGCTGGTAGCTCGTACTTCGAGCATGTGGAGAATTATTATGGCAGCAATGCCTGTGAGCAAAACTCATGCAGAAATGCTGAGATGCCGGCTGAGCTGAAAACGGAAAAGGCTCAGAGGATAAAGAACAACCTGATAGAGATAGGCTTGGTAACCGAAAATTTCATGCCATCAGGACTGTCTTCATCCGAAGCTGCCATCCTTGCCAACCAGATAGGTACAGAGTTGAAAATCGATAATATATGGAGCGTATTCGGCAATTATTGGGGTCCTAATCCGAACTCGATGAGAGCCGCCTACAACCGGGGAATGGATCAGAAGAAAACCATTCCCTTCCTCGAAAAAGTGATGCCTGCTATCAGAGGCTAATCTGGCAGGTAGTACTAGTACGCGTACATAGTACGTACTAGGTAGAAGCGAGAAAATTGCCTTACCTTTGCCCCCGGAATTCAGGACCAATGCGGTCTGAGTTTCGGGGGCTTTTGTGTATCTGCACATCAACCATGGTGGGAGCCCCCAATCTTCTAAATTATTTAAAATGATGGAAGTGAAAGCGTATGTGTTCAGTCCTCCTCCTTACAGACGGCTGAGAGTGGTGAAAACGGAAGAGGGGATTCCCCCACAAACCAATCTTTTATTAACGAAATAACATGACAGAAACACAACATGTAATTGCACTGAACCCTTATCGCAAGGGCAATAAGTGGAAGGTGTTTTCCAACAGTATGGCGGTGTATGACAAGGTGATTGCATCGCCGGAAATCAAGAAGATGATTCAGCAGATCAGGGGCGAACTGCCTATCCCGAAGGTGAATGCCAACGACGAGAAGGCGGTGAAGAAGGCGCAGGACAGGCTGAAGAGCGAACTGCCTTTCTTCTGTCCCCACTACGGCATTTTCAAGAACAATGTGCGCAGACAGGAGAATGCCCAGCCCGAGAGCTTCATGTTCCAGACTATCATCGACGTGGATGACAGGGAGTATGTAGACAAGGCTATCGAGAAGGCAAGGGAGCTGAACTGCTCTGACAGCATCTGGAACGGCTCGCTGCTGCACCTCTGCTACAGTGCCCGGAAGAAGCTGCACATCGGTATCAGACTGCCGGTGGGAATGACCATCGAGGAGACGCAGAAGGCGTATTGCGAGGCGCTGGGGGTGCCGTATGACGAGAGCTGCATCACACCCGAGAGAATGATTTATCTCACGGATAAGGACTCGGAAATCTACAGGTCGAAGATGTGGTGCGCCGTACTGAGCGAGAAGGAGATTCTGATGCGAAGGCAGGCGTATCTGGACCGCGGACTGACCGTGGACGGAAGAGGGAAAGTTGATAGCCATGGTGCTGATGCTCCTCATATCGGGGATTCTGGAGGCAATCAGGATGCTGGCGGATTGGAAGCCAGAGAGAAGAACCTGATTGCATTTGACCTCTTTACGCAGGCTGCCGGACTCGGGGGTATGGAGATTGATACCGTGGGGTCGAGACACTCTTCGCTGCTGGCTATCATGAGCGCCGGTGCTTCGAGGGTGATGGAGGAAGAGGAACTGATGAAGGTGGTGAGGGTGAAAATGCCGAGCTACTATCAGGAGAACGACTGCCATCAGCTGATTCATGACTTCTATGCGAAATATGCTGACAATACGAAGCCGATGTCGAGGGAAGTGATGAGGGTGAATGCGCTGGCGGAGCAGAAGGCCAGCCAGCAAGTTAACAGTTTACAGTTGAAAGTTAATAGGGCAGATGGTAATCATGCTGTTCAAGGTTCGAATCTCCAAGTTCAAAGTACCGGGGAGGATTATCCTGACCCGCCGGAGATGCCGAAGAAACTGCCGAAGCTGGTGGAGCTGCTGATATCGAGGACGCCGGAAATTTATAAGCCGGCTGTGGCGCACGCTATCTTCCCGCCGCTGGCTACGCATCTCTGGAAGACGAGGTTCCGGTATATTGACAACGTGGAGCACGAGGCGAGACTGATGACGCTGCTGCTTGCGGGTACCGGAGCGGGTAAGAGCAGCGTGAACAGACCCATCGATTTCATTATGGAGGATATCAGGCTGAGGGATGCTGAAAACCTGAAGCGCGAAAAGGCGTGGAAGGATGAGATGCTGCGCAAGGGTGCCAACAAGGATAAGCGCAAGAGACCTGAAAACCTGATTATCCAAGAGATTGATGCGGATATGACGAACCCGGCTTTCGTGATGAGAACGGCTGAAGCGCAGGAACATTTCCTCTATACTTCGCTCAATGAGCTAGACCAGTTTGATGCGCTCAAGGGTAGCGGAAGTCAGCAGTTCCGTATCATGTGTCTGGCAGCAGACCCGGGTAATAAATATGGACAAACTCGCGTAGGAACGATGAGTGTCACGGAGCGTGTTACCATCCGGTTCAACTGGAATGCATCTACCACCATCCAGAAGGGTCAGCGTTACTTCTCTAAGGTTCTTACCGATGGTCCTATCAGCCGTATCAACTTCTGCACCATCCCCGAAAGGGAAATCGGAGAAGATATGCCTGTTTACGGAACCTATGATGAATCGTACCGTGAGGCGCTACGGCCTTACATCGAAAATCTGAACAAAGTAACGGGTCTGATTGAGTGTAAGGAGGCGTTTCAGCTTGCCCTCAAACTGAAGGATGAGAATGCTGAGTTTGCCCGGCTGTCGCAGGACAGGACGTTTGAGAATCTCTCGTTCCGTGCCAACGTCATCGCTTACCTGAAGGCGTGTGTGCTGTATGTAGCCAATGGTTGCAAGTGGGAGCCGGAGATTGACGAGTTTATCCGCTGGAGCGAGCAGTATGACCTGTACTGCAAGATGCGGTTCTTCGGCGACATGATTGCGAAGGAGAACTTTATGGCGCAGAGGAGTTCGAAGCGTGGGCCTCAGAATCTTTTACAGATACTGCCCGATAGCTTTACGGCTGCGCAGTTGCTTGCCATCCGGCTGGAGCATGGTTTGGATGCGAAGGGTACCGATATGATGATCAGGCAGTGGCTGCACCGGAATTACATCAGGCGGGCGTATCAGTATACGGGCAAGCGTGACAGTTGTGACAGTTGTGACAGTTTTGAGAAGCTTAAGTACCGCCATGACGGTATGGTTATTGAATCTTAAATTTATTTTTACTTATGCAGATAGTTTTAAAACGTATAGCGAAGAAGAAGACCTACACGATAGGTCGCCTTTACATCCTGAAGGATGAGGACGTGAAGAAGCGCACGATTGAGAGTGTGAACAAGTGCAGGGGGCTGAAGACGGTGTGCGAGGTGCCTGCGGAGAAGCTGAATGCGGACTCGTATTTCTGTGATACGCTGGAGCCGTGCTGGCGCAATCTTCTGGGTGTGGAGCTAAGTCCTGCCGAGGAGAATGTGCGGTTGGGGCGTGTATCGGGCAAGAAGGCGCAGAAGATGAAGGGCAAGACGGCGATACCTGAGGGTACTTATCCGCTGGTGATCAGCAAATCGCCGAGGTTTCAGATGTGGTTGCCGCTGCTGTTGGGTGTCCCCAATTTTGAGGGCATCCGCATCCATGCCGGCAATTACCCCGATGATACGCAGGGCTGCATCCTGGTGGGTGAGAACCGTGTAAAAGGCATGGTTGTGAACTCCCGCATCTGGCTCCACCGCCTCATCAATGCCATTACCGCTGCGAGAGACAGGGAGGAGAGCATTTGGGGAACGATTTTGTAATGTTGAATGTTGAGTGTTGAATGTTGAATTAGGCTAGCGCCCTTGAGTCCGTTAGGCAAAAAATCAACATTCAACACTCAACACTAATAATTCAACATTCAACATTCAACACTCAACATTCAATTTAACATTTTTATATCATGGAAAGAAATTATAAAACAAAAAAAGAAGAAATGAAGAAGGAAAAGACAGCGGGGAATGCTGTCGTGTTTGAAAACCCAGAATTCGGTAAGGTTCTTACTCAGACCGATGAAAACGGGGAGCCTTTGTTCTGTGCGAAGGATGTCTGCGATATACTGGGGTACAAGAAATCTTATAACGCTGTATATCAGTTCGTTAACCCACATGACACCTTAAAACAAGGGGCATGGGTAGTGACAGGTATTAAGAAGGATGGAAGTGAAGCTAAGCGATGGTCTCAAGTGCTTTTCGTCAACGAGAGCGGATTCTATGCTTTGGTTCTCGGCTCCAAGCTTCCTACGGCGGTGAAGTTCAAAAACTGGGTTACTTCCGAGGTGCTGCCACAGATTCGCAAGACGGGCGGTTATATTCCGGTAAATCAGGACGAGAGTGATGAGGAGACGATTCGACATGCTGAAGAGATTCTCAGAGCTACACTCAAGGAGAAGGAGAATCTGCTGAAAAACCAGCAAGTGCAGATTGATCAGCAGAAGAAACTCATCGGAGAACAGGATACGGAGATTCGTCGGCTGAACGGTGTGGTAGACGAACAGGTGGTTTGCATCGCCAAGAACGGTGAGAACATCATCCAGTTGGAGAATCAGGTGGATCATCTTCTGCCGAAGGCGCTCTACACCGACAATGTGCTCAACTCAGTTTCTTGCTATACCACCACGCAGATAGCGAAGGAGCTGGGTATCACGGCACAGGAGTTGAACCGCCAGCTCTGTGCCCTTCATATCCAGTACTACCAGAGCGGCCAGTATCTGCTCTATGCTGATTATGCCCACATGGGCCTGGCGAAGAGCCGCACCCGCTACTCTACCCACCCCGACCCTCACTGCGATGGGGCACAGGAGAAGCTGGGCACCGCCTACACCCACACCTACCTCGTATGGACCGAAAGAGGAAGGAAGTTCATACATTTAAAGGTAAAAGGGTAAAAGGGTAAAAAGGTAAAAAGGTAAAAAGAGCCTAGCGGGGGGTAAGCTAGGCTCTTTTACCTTTTTTAGGGGGACCAGCGATGGAATCGCTGGGGACGGGGGCAGGAAGGGGGAAAAGCCTCTTCCTGCCCCTTCCTGCCTCTTCCTGCCTATTCCTGCCCCTTCCTGCCCCGTTGCGCCCCGTTCCCAGCGATTCCATCGCTGGTCCTCTAAAAAAAAGGGAGAAAAATTTGGTAATTAGTGAATAAAGCCGTAACTTTGCATGCTCTTAAGCAGAATAAAGGAAATAGATTAGTAATTAAAAGCAAATATGAATAATCATACGACATCAATAACGACGAACAAGAAACATCACTACCGGGAACTGCTGGCTATCGGCATTCCTATCATCATAGGACAGCTGGGTACCATCATTCTGGGATTTGCTGATACGCTGATGATAGGCCATCACAGTACACCCGAACTGGCGGCTGCCGGACTGGTGAACAATATCTTCGGTCTCGTTTTCGTATCCTATATGGGATTCACCTACGGACTCACTCCTATCATCGGACGACTCTACGGCGAGGAACGGACCGACTGCATCGGACAGAAAGTGCGCAATGCCTTCTGTGCCAACATGCTGACGGGCTTCATCTTCACCCTCGCCCTCGTTGTGCTCTACCTGAATCTGGGGCACATCGGACAGCCTGAAGAGTTGCTCTCGCTCATCCGTCCTTACTTTCTGGTAAACCTCGCCTCGGTGCTCTTCATGGGCATCTTCTTCACGATGAAGCAATTTCTTGACGGACTCGGACAGACCAAGGTGGCGATGTGGGCGATGATTGGCGGCAACGTAATCAATATTCTGGGCAACTGGGTACTGATTTACGGTGTGGCGGGGTTCCCGGAACTGGGTTTGCTGGGAGCCGGTATTTCGACGCTGGTGAGCCGTATTCTGATGGCGCTGGCGATGGTGGGCATGCTGATGACGGGCAAGAATTTCGGGGAATACAGACGCGATATTCTGCACAGTTCTCTGACCAGAGCTGACTTCAGGGAGATGAACCGGTTTGGCTGGCCTGTGGCGCTGCAGCTGGGCATGGAATCGGCTGCCTTCACGCTGAGTTGTGTGATGGTGGGCTGGCTGGGAACCATTCCGCTGGCGGCTCATCAGGTGATGATTACCCTCTCGCAACTCTTCTATCTCGTGCTTTCGGGCATGGCGGCTGCGCTGGCTATCCGCGTGAGCCATTTTATGGGGCAGAAGGACTACGGGGCAGTTCGCCGCAATGCCTACGACGGGTTCCGGCTGAACCTGCTGTTCTCGCTGTGTATGGGTTTGCCGGTGTTCCTGCTTCGCCATCAGATAGGTGGCTGGTTTAATGATAATGTGGAGGTGCAGGCGTATGTGGCTACGCTGATTATCCTGTTGATGGTATATCAGTTTGGCGACGGACTGCAGTATACCTTTGCCAATGCGCTGCGTGGCATCGCCTGTGTGAAGCCGATGGTGCTCTATGCCTTCATCGCCTATTTCGTCATCTCCCTGCCGCTGGGCTACACCCTAGGTTTCCCTTGCGGCTTGGGCATTCTGGGCATCTGGTTAGCCTTCCCGTTCGGTCTGACCATAGCGGGAGAAATGTATCGCAGAAGATTTGAGAAGGAATTGAAAAAGATTGAAAAGGAATAAAAAAAGGGTGTATCATATTCTATTTCTAGAAGTATGAACACCCTTAAGTATAATACAACTGCAATTTATTTTTTACTCAGCAACCTGCTCAGCACGATCATCTACGTTCTCACCCTCTGTAGGAGCGAGAGTAGCCTTGAAATCGGTGATGCCGTACTTAGCGAGAATGTTGTACCACTGGAGGAGCTTCTTGATATCGCTATCGTGAACACGGTCGCGATCGTAGTTAGGAAGAACCTCAGCAAAATAAGCGTGGAGCTCAGCAACAGGCGCCTTCTTGTAGATGAAAGTGCTAGGCTTGCCCTCTTCCTTCTTGCTTACGCTGTCGAGCACTTCCCAGAGTGGCACCTCATCAGCGTCTGTATACATAGCGATGTCACCAAGGCTTGTTACGCGGTCGGTAGCGAAAGCTGGGATACGCTTGTGAGTCTCATCGAGTGTTTCTACGATGAGGTTTCTGTTACCTCTTGATACCAATTTATAAAGGCCTGGTTTGCCTGCAATTGAAAGGATTGTTTCCATTGTCTTTTCTATTATTCTTTATTATTAATGATATCTAATAATTTCCTTACCTGTGCATCGATATCCTGCTCGCCATCGTTCACGATTTCGAAATCGGAACGGGCTGCAAGTTCTTCCTGCGGCATGACGGCATCTATCCACTGCTGCGCCTTCTCTGCCGGGATATGGTCGCGCTGCATGATGCGCTGGATGCGAACCGGTATGGGAGCCGTAACGCAGACTACGAAATCGAGGTGGATACGGCGGTAGAAACCGCTATCGAAGAGGATGGCACTCTCCATCCACTCATAGCTGCTCTGCTCGAAATCGCGCGCCACAGCCGGATGAACCACATCGTTGACAGCCTGCTTGTTAGCCTCGCCAGCCAGCAGAAACTGAGCCAGCACGGGCTTCTGCAAAACGCCCTCTGCACTGTAAACCTGCTCGCCCACCAACTTCTTCAAGCCAGCCTGCAAGCGGGCATCGGTACGCATGAGCCGCTTAGCCTCAGCATCGCAGTCGTAAACCCGGATGCCCTGTTTCTCCAATATCCGGCACACATAGCTCTTTCCGCTACCTATACCGCCCGTTATCGCTATCTTCATCATAGTAGAAAAACTATCAACTATAAATTATCAACTATCATTGCTGTTCCAGCAGATAATCTACCGTTTCCAGTTCGAGATGCGCCTTGCTCACCGAGCGCGGCACGCTGCGCAACTGGAGTCTGCACTTGTCAGAAGGGTTGTTAGCCAGATCGTTATAATCTACTACCACCTTAAACTGGCTCGGCTTGATGGTTCTGAAGAGGCTGGCTCCGATGGTGAATCTTACCGCCACTTTAGATGGGAAGGTACGGAGCACCATGTTATCAGGCATGTTGATGGCCGTAACAAGCACATCGACCGACTCTTCGGTAAGTACATCAGGATATACCGCCAGTCGCACCATCTGAGGCACAATCTTCATGCCACGTATCTTCTTGATAGGTACGTTGCGATGAATGGTATCCTGCAGGTTGCGCATGTTGAACGGCTCGATTTCTACCGATTCCAACTGGTCGAGCTGCTTCTTGTTGGCATAGACCGTAACCGTAGACGGCAGGAATTCGGTATGTGCCAGATAATAACTCTTGCTGGTTGTAATCCTACCTCTGAACACCACAGGCACCCGCTTGGAAGAGCCGTAGGTGAAGAAGAAATCGAATTTTGCCGGCTTGATGGAGATCAGTTTGGTAGAGCCATAGAGCTGGGATGCCACCTGTTTCTGCACATCAGTCATCGGAATCTGTCCCGTTCCCGTTTCCTCGTCGGCATAATTGGCAAACCGGAATGTGAGCGGATGGATCTTGCCTCCGTAAGCATAGGTAACGAGTGTGAATCCCTTATCGCGCACCGTAATATGCACGGTATCAGGGAGTTCGCCGGTTATCACCGCATTACGGGGCACGCCGGTTAACTGCACAGGAATATTGAATTCTCTCTCGGTAGTCTCATTGAGCGTCATCATCAGCCAGAAGATGCCGCTGAGAGCGAGAAAGAACAAAAAAATCAGAAACTCCTTATTCAGACCACTGAACAGGAAGTTTCTGACAGCTTTTAATATGCTCTTGATACTATGCATTAGGTGTCTGACTAGCTGCATCAGCAAACACGTAGCCCTTAGCTACAGTGATTACCACGCCACGAGCTATCTCAACATCAACGGTATTAGCCTCGAGGTCAACACGCTTAACAGTGCCATAAACACCGCCGCCTGTAACCACCTTGGTACCCTCTGCCAAAGCATTCTGGAACTTGCGGATTTCCTTCTGCTTCTTCTGCTGAGGACGGATCATAAAGAACCACATGATAGCGAAGATAGCTACCATCATGATGAGAAAACTCATGCTGCTACCACCGGCAGCTGCTTGCAATACTAAATTTGTCATGTCGTTAAAGTATTATCTATTATTATTTTATGTTCTATATATAAATAAGGTGTGGCCAGCAAGAAAGGCCTCCGTTATTTACTCACCCTCGCCCGGAGCGCGATGAATGCGCGGACGACGGCCGGCTGGGTGCTGGTTGTCTGGGCGCTGTTTGCCGGCATGTTCGCCGTGCTGTGCATGCTGATGCTGCTTGCGCTCAGGCATCTCCTTCTGGATGAGGTTGCGGCTGATGAGCTCGCGGCAGATGCTGTCGAGCATACCGTTAACATAACCGCCGCTGCGAGGAGTGCTGTATGCCTTGGCAAGTTCTACATACTCGTTGATAGTGACGGTAGCCGGGATGCCAGGGAAGTTCATAACCTCGGCGATGGCAATCTGCATGATAATCACATCCATATAGGCAAGACGTGAGAAATCCCAGTTGCGCAAAGCCTCGCTCATATAGCGCTGGTAGGTATCGCAGTTGAGGATGGTAGCACGGAAGAGCTTGCGTGCAAACTCTCTGTCTTCAGCATCCTTATATTCCGGCAGCAATTCCTGCTTGGCCTTAGCTTCCGGGTCGAAACGCTTGATAGTCTTCAATACGAAAGTATCTATGATATCCTTGTCATCGTTCCAGTAGAGGCTCTTCTCCTCAAGGAATGCATCAAGATCTTCATTATTCTGAATGAACTGCTTGTAGATGCGGCGCCATACCTCGCGGTCGCGGCTGTACTCGTCGAGATCGGCGAGTTCCTCATCAATAGCACCGCTGACATAATCAGCATAGAGATCACTAGACGTAATCGCAGTATACACTTTGCGCACCATTTCGATATCCTCATCCCAGTTGGAATGCTTAACATCTATCCATTCGAGCAGCATCTTGTTCTCTTCGAGCTGCAGAGCGAACTTATTGAATGCGAAACGTGGTGAAGGTTCCTGCTCACCCTCTCTCTTGGCACGAGCTACATCTACATCGTAGCGCTTGCGTGCCTCCTGAGTGATGGCAACGATGAGCTGCAACATGTAGTTGTACAAATCGTATGACTTGGAGAGACTAAACATCAGCTCCTTCTCAGCGTTCTCCATGTTATGATCGCTGTTTTGATAGTATGCGTAGGTTAACTGCACAATCTTACGTCTTATCAAATCCCTATTAATCATTCTCTAATGTTTTTAAAAGATTCATTTATTAAATTACCTAATACGCTTGCAAAAATACACATTAAATAGGTAATAGACAAGAAAACGGGCAAAAATTTCAGTTTATTTAAGCAAAAAATTGTATTTTCAATATTTTTTCTGCATGTAGAACATGTTTTTCGGCAAAAAGTTTGCTCATTCCAAATAATTTTCGTAATTTTGCACCCGCTTTAAGCAAAGCTAATCCGTGTGATGGCGAGTTAAGGCACATTTTTTATTAATAACTTAATTTAGAGTAACACAAAATGAAAGAGATTAATGTAACAGGTCAGAAGCGTACAGACCTTGGCAAGAAAGCTTCTAAGACATTGCGTAAGGAAGGTTTTATCCCATGTAACCTTTACGGTGAGAAGAAGGGCGAGAACGGTGCTCCTGAGGCTATGTCATTCGCAGTTTCATTCGCTGAGTTGCGTAAAGTTATCTACACTCCTCATGTATACGTTATCAACCTCATCATCGACGGTGAGAGCCACACAGCTATCATGAAGGAGATCCAGTTCCACCCAACAACAGACGCTCCTCTGCACGTTGACTTCTACGAGGTTAATGACCAGAAGCCTATCACTATCGGTATTCCAGTTAAGTTGACAGGTCTTGCACAGGGTGTACGTGATGGTGGTCGTATGAACCTCTCTATCCGTAAGATCAACGTTACAGCTCCTTACCAGGTTATTCCTGAGCACCTCGATATCGACGTTACAGAGTTGAAGATCGGTAAGAGCATCAAGGTAGGTGACCTCTCATTCGAGGGTCTCGAGTTGGCTACAAGCAAGGCTGTCGTAGTTTGCTCTATCAAGATGACACGTAACGCTCAGCTCGCAGCTCAGACTGCTGAGGAAGAAGAGGCTTAATCACTGAGTCATCTAGAGATTTTACGAACCTGAGTAAAGCATTATCAAACATTGGATAAATATTTGATTTGTGGGCTTGGTAACCCTGGCGATGAATACGCCGGCACCAGGCACAACACAGGATTTATGGTATTGGACGCTTTTGCTAAAGCGTCCAATATTCATTTTGAGGATAAGCGATATGGCTTCGTAGCCGAGACTACGCTCAAGGGAAGAAAGATTTTCCTGCTCAAACCTACCACATTCATGAACCTCAGCGGTAATGCGGTAAGATATTGGCTGAATCAGGAAAAGATTGACCAGAGCCGACTGCTCGTTATCAGCGATGAGCTAGCCCTGCCTCTGGGTGCTTTCCGACTGAAGGCGAACGGCAGCAACGGTGGCCATAACGGATTGGGACATATCCAGCAGCTTATCGGTCAGAACTATGCCCGCCTGCGCATGGGCATCGGCAACGATTATCCGCGTGGCGGCCAGATAGACTGGGTGCTGGGCAAATATTCTGAGGAAGACATGAAGCAGTTGCAGCCGGCCATCGACCTAGGTGTAGAGATCATCAAGAGCTTCGTCCTTGCCGGTATCGACATCACCATGAACCAGTTTAACAAGCTAGGGAAGAAATAGGAAGCCAGCAGAAGCAGAAGCAGAAGCCAGTCCCCCGTTCCAAGCGATTCCATCGCTTGTCCCCCCAAAAAACAAAGCAGAAATGAAAGAATCAGCAAGAATAGACAAGTGGCTCTGGGCTGCCCGCATTTACAAGACCCGCAGCATTGCTGCCGATGCCTGTAAGAATGGCCGCGTCATGGTGGGAGGCGTAACGAGAAAGCCTTCCTTCATCATCAAGCGTGGCGATGTGGTGAGCGTAAAGAAAGCCCCTATCACCTACTCTTTCGAGGTTCTCGACTGCATAGAGCAGCGCGTAGGCGCCAAGATGCTGTATGGTGTCTATAAAAACGTAACCGACCCTAAGCAATACGAGCTCCTGGAGATGAGCCGCATCAGCGGATTCGTAGATAGAGCCCGAGGCACTGGTCGCCCTACAAAGAAAGAACGCCGCGCCCTGGACGCCTTCGTAGATCCAGCCATGTTTGGATTTGACGAAGAAGACTGGGACGAAGATGAAGAATAAAAGAATCCCCTATACATCTTTTACACTGTATAGGGGATTTTTTTGTATAGTCATAACTGAACTTTGCAAATATACAACATTTTAAGATACGATGCAAAAAAATTGGGATAATTATTGCTAAAAATATACGAAATAGAAACTTATATGTAATATTTGGCTACTTATTTTAAAATAAAGCTTAAAATATTTGGAGCGAATAGAGAAAAAACATACCTTTGCACCTAGTAAAAATGATGGAATCAGCATACACACTGATAACTAATCATACTCTATATGAGCATTATAAACTATTAATTTAAAATATTAGAGATTATGAAAAAATTATTCGTTATGGCAGCTATGGTGCTGTCTTCAGTAGGTGCTTTCGCACAGCAGGCTGCAGGTACAACAACTATTCAGCCTAAGGTTGGTTTGAACGTTTCTACAATCGGTGACAACGATTGGAAAGCAGGTTTCGCTGCTGGTGCTGAGTTGCAGTATCAGGCTACAGATAATTTAGGCGTTGCAGTAGGTGCCCTCTATTCTGTACAGGGCTTCAAGGCTAAGGATGTAAAAGTTGCCGGTATGACTTTTGAAGGTGGTAAATGGAACCCAGGCTATATCAATGTGCCTATCACTTTGAACTACTACCCAGTAGCTGGTCTTGCTCTCAAGGCAGGTTTGCAGCCAGGTTTCATGGTAAACAAAGATGACGCAGAAGACATTAAGACATTCGACCTTTCTATCCCTGTCGGTCTTTCTTACGAGTACCAGAACATCGTATTCGATGCTCGTTACAACATCGGTGTAACTAAGATTGCAGACGGTGTTGATCACTACAACAACGTAATCCAGATTACTGTAGGTTACAAGTTCGCTCTCTAATCGAGAACTCTTGATAAGACAAAATAACAATCCCCGTTCTTCATTACGAAGAGCGGGGATTTCTTTTTTTCTCGTCATATCTGTTTGAAATAAGCCTCACGTAAACATTGAGTGAGGCTTATATCGTTTTAAATGAAGCTTACTTCATTTTCTTTTCTAGAACATTCTGCCGCCTGGACGACCACCGCCAAAACCGCCATTGAATGGACGGCCATGGAAGTTTGGACGGCCACCAGGACCACCAGGACCACCAGGACCTTCAGGTCCACCCCTACGGGCATCCTTGCCTCCGAAGAGATTCAGGCGGTAAATCACGTGCAGCATCGCATAGCTGTTGATGGCATTATACTCCGTATCCGTGCGGGATGTAGCAGAAATGGCACGAGAGAAGGTGCTCTGCTGGCGGAGAATATCGTAGAACTGCAGCATGATGGTAAGAGGCTTGCCCTTCAGGAACCCCTGAGAGAGCTGCGCATTCCATACAAACTCATCCGTATTCATGCTGCTGTCGCTATAACCGCGGCGGCTGCTGATAGAGAGGCTTGAGTTCAGACTAGTGCCCCAAGGCGCTGTAAGCGTCATGCTTGGTCCATAAGAGAACTGCCAGGTATTGAGGTTGCTGTTTGGCTGCAACTTGTTTGTAGCATGGTTATAATTCAATGTTCCATCGAGCGAAAGTTCCAGCCAGTTGTTGCGATAGCTGAAAGAGAGGCGCTCTCTCCAAGTAGTACTGCGGGTGGTATTCTTCTGGGAATCAGACTGCTTGTCGAGACTCAGATAGCTCACGTAGTTGTTGTAACCCAAGTAGGTGTCGGTATTCAAGTTCCATACACCGGCACTATCGATAGAGCAGTTGAACATAAAGGCTCCCATCACATTCCAGTTGCCATTGATATTCTCAGGTCGGGTGATTCTTCCACCAGTCTTCTCATCGTAGGTCACCTTATTGCTGATGCTATTGTTGGTGGTTGAGAAGTTGATGAAGGTCATGACACCCTTGTTATGGTTCTGCACGAAGTTGTTGTAGAACAATCGGAAGTTCTGAGTGAACGATGGCTTCAATCCAGGGTTACCCTTCGAGATGTTCAGCGGGTCGCTGTTATCTGTGATGTCAAGCAACTGAGAGATGCTTGGCTGAGAGGTGGTACCTCGGTAATTCACGCGCAGGTTGCTCATCTTTGAGAAGCGATAACGGAAATCGAGGGTTGGACTGATATTCGTCACGTTGCGAACGGTATCTACATGTACTCCCTGATATTCCTGGATATACTTCGACTGTTGTGGCTGAATCATCACACCGAAGTTCAAGTTATACTTCTGACGGACGAATCGCATCATCACCTGGATATCGTGATTGTAGTTGCGATACTCAGAGAAACGGCTCAATTCATCATTTCTGTAATTACCAAGCTGACCGGCAAACGGATTCAGGTAGCTATCCCAACCACGATATTCATGATCGCCATTCATCGCATACTTGCTGAAATCGTAGGTGCTGCGGTCGCTCTTGGAGTAGCTGTAAGTAAACTTATAGCTGAACTGCAGGAAGGTAGCCTTCCAGAGTGGCTCACTATAGGTCAACTGGCCCGCATAACTGTAATTCTTCGAAGGAGTCAGGTTATAGCGGTTGGTCTGATAAGTAGAATCCTTACCCTCCGCTGTCTGTACGAGATAGAGCTTGGCATTATTGAGCGAGATGCTCTTGCTGTCATTATCCGTATATTTGGCATCCACACGGAAAGTGATGTTGCGTCCCTTGTTGCCCAACTTGCGGTTCACCTGCAGCATACCCCTGATATTGTTATTATCAGAATAGGTGATTCCGTTAGTCAACTGACTGTTCACCATAGCCTCAGCCTTGTCCAACTCCTCAATACCTTCCTCAGAAAGAGGGTCTTTGGTGGTAATGGTATAAGGATCCTTGTTGTAAGAAGCCGACTGGCTGCCACTCAATCCATCGCTGGTACTCCAGGAGATGGAAGGACGGAAGAGGATATTGGTCATGGAATCAGGCATCCACTCCAAGCGGATGTTGCCGTTCCAGCTGTTGCTGCGGGAGAAATTCTGAGTCAAGCTGTTGCTGAACGAAGAGCTACTACCCATGAAGTTCTCGCTGGAACGACGGCTCCAAATATCGCCATCGCTGTGATTCCAGCGAAGTGAAGTATTGAACTTGAATTTATCTTTCAGTTCATAATTATAGTTGTCGGCAATCATCTTGCTGGCATTCAAACCGTTAGCACCTCCGAAACCTCTGCCAGGGCCACCGCCTCCGAAACCACGGTCGCTGGTGTTATTGGCATTGGCAAAGAGCATGAATCGGTTGTTATCATTGAAATAACCTCCCATGCCACGCATGTTATAGCGGCTCTTGTTGCCCACGCCCAGGTCGATATTGGAAATCAAACCCTTGTTCATACCCTTCTTCACACCGAAGTCGAGCACGGTCTGCTCCTCGCCATCATCAATACCGGTCACCTTAGAGAGATCACTCTTCTCATCGTATGCCTTGATTTTCTCGATGATGCTGGTAGGCAGGTTCTTCAAGGCAGTCTTGGTATCGCCCGTCATAAACTCCTTACCATCTACCAGAATCTTCTTTACTTCCTTACCATTAATCTTGATGGTACCGTCATCGCTCACCTCTGCACCCGGCAGACGCTTTACGAGTTCCTCTACTACCGAGCCTTCCGGTGTGCGATAGGCAGAAGAATTGTACACGAAAGTATCCTCCTTCAGAGTTACCTTCTGAGCCATAGCTGTTACCACAGCGCCTTTCAGCATAATAGCCTCAGCACCCAGCACAATCTTACCCAAAGCCAGATCCTTGTTATCAGAAATTTGGATATGCTTCACGGTAGACTTGTATCCTACGCTCGAAATCTTGAGCAGATACTTGCCATTAGCCGGAGCGGTGACGTGAAAGAGTCCGTGCTCATTACTGATGGCACCAGCTACATACGTGCTGTCGCTCTTAAGCAATTGAACAGTTACCTGCTCAATGGCCTCCTTGGTATCGCGGTCGGTAATCTGACCGGATATCAGTCGCTGTTGAGCAAAGGATGCTATTGCCATCAACAGCAGCAGCATCGTCAGAATCGATTTTTTCATTCTTATTTTTAATTTGTTATTATTTCCAACTATGAGTGTTTTCACACATAATCGCTATGATATTCTATTATCATTTTTGTTACTCGATTGTTTTGACGCGTTAAATACACCAAGGTTTAATGCATTCTGAGATAAAAAACGCAAATTTAGCAACTTTTTTTTTGTATTGTCTCCATTTTAGTGTATCTTTGCACAAAAATTAATACGTTAGAATGTTATGGAACAAAGAGTAATCATATCAACCCAACTGGAAAGCGAACTGGTAAGTGCACTTTCTGAGTGTGAGCACGACAAGCTTTTTGTGCTTACAGATACTACGACATTGGAACTATGCATGCCTGTATTGCAGAATTTTTACTGCATGAAGGAAGCCCATATCATCACTATTCCGGCTACCGACAGCCATAAAGACATCGAAAGTCTGATGATGGTATGGAAAGGACTGCAGGAGGGAGGAGCTTCACGCCACTCCTGTATGATTAATCTGGGCGGCGGTATGGTAACCGACCTGGGTGGCTTTGCTGCCAGCACTTTTAAGAGAGGTATCAACTTTATTAATATTCCTACCACCCTGCTGGCTATGGTAGACGCATCGGTAGGTGGAAAGACAGGCATCAACTTCGGCGGACTGAAGAACGAAGTAGGTGTGTTCAACGATTCTAAGTTCGTTATTCTCGATACAGAATTCTTAAAGACGCTCGATGCAGAAAACATCTGTTCGGGCTATGCAGAGATGCTGAAACACGGTCTGATTTCTACAGAAGCAATGTGGGAAGAACTGGTCAGCTTCGACCTCGACAAGCCTGATTTGAAGCAGTTGCAGCGCATGGTAGGCGACAGTGTGAAGGTAAAGGAGCGCATTGTAGAGCAGGATCCTCACGAGCAGGGTATCCGCAAGGCGCTGAACCTGGGTCATACTTTCGGTCATGCGTTTGAGAGCTGGGCTTTGAAGCGCAAGCCTATCCTGCATGGTTACGCTGTGGCATTCGGTCTCATCCCTGAACTCTATCTGAGTGTTGCCAAAAACGGATTCCCTACAGAGAAGATGCGCCAGACCGTAAACTTCATCAAGGAATTCTATGGTACACTGGATATTACCTGCGATGACTATGATGAACTCATCGAGCTGATGCATCATGACAAGAAGAACCAGAATGGCATCATCAACTTCACGATGCTGGGCGGCATAGGCGATATCCGTATCAACCAGACAGCTACGACAGAAGAGATCAAGGAAGCACTTGACTTCTTCAGAGAAGGATAATTCAGCTAAAGAATCTTTCTTCAGAGAATCCTTTTAAAGAAAGATAGCACGCTTCGGCTTTCCGGTTTCGGTAAGCGGAAGATGCTCTACATGAAGGAATTCCCTTGGAATCCAATATTTATGATCAGATAAGAGGCGGAGAACAGTCGCCTCTACTTTTTTCATATCCTCATCTTCCGTCAGGAGGACTGCAATTTCTCCAAACTTCCCGTCTTTCTTCTTGGCTATCATGAAAGGTTTTTCGAGATAAGGCTTCAACAGAGCCTCAACCTCTTCTATCTGAATCTTGATGCCTCCGCTGCAAATCACATTGTCTTTTCTGCCTTTGATGCGAAAACGGAGTTTTTCCACCTTATTATATATATAGGATTCTATTTCCACTATATCGTTCGTTACCAGGGGTTCAGCACAGACCTGCGGAGCATCTATCACCAAACAACCTTCATCGGTCTGACTGATTTTCACACTATCGAAAGGCTGGTACCATTCGCTGGCCTCAGCACCGTTAATTCTTCTCAGGGCAATATGCGAGAGCGTTTCGGTCATTCCGTAGGTACTCCAGATGGCAATATCGCCGGGAAGAGCCTTCAGTTTCTGTTCGAGAGCCTCATCTATGGCCCCGCCACCGATAATAAGATGCCTGATGCGGCAGAGACGAGCCCGCTCTTCAGGAACCTGCAGGGTGTTATAAACCTGCATCGGGACCATCGCAGCGAAGGTAATCTCTTCATTTACATCTTTCAAAGGATGCCCACTCGGGGATACAGAAATAAGATGGAGATGGCGCTCTATACTCCGCACCACCACCATCTTACCTGCAATATAATCGAGCGACATACAGAGCAGGGCGCTATCACCAGGTTTCAATCCCAGGAAATCACAAGTGATGCGGGCCGAGTTGAGCATTCGCTTCTTCTCTACCATCATCGGCTTGGGCTTTCCCGTGGAGCCACTGGTATGAACAAGCACCCGGTCGCTACAGTTATTCCATTCTGAAAGGAAATCTTCTAAAGTCATTTTACTACAAACAGTTTGTCACCACGAATCTCCAAAGGCATCGGTATATTATCAGTAAAGAGCTGTCCGGTGCCCAAGCCTTGCGGCATCTTGACATTAGGACCATATACTTTAGCTGCATAATGAGCAATAGCATTCAGACCGATATTACTCTCAAGAGCAGAAGTAATCCAGCTGCCGATACCACGCTGGTTAGCCAGTTCTATCCACTCGTTGCATCCATAGATGCCACCATGAAGTGAAGGCTTCAAGATGATATATTGCGGACGAATGGTATCAAGCAGAGCCTCTTTCATGCTTCTCACATTCACACCAATCAACTCCTCGTCTAGGGCGATAGGAAGCGGTGTTTCGCGACAGAGCTGGGCCATCTTAGGCCACTGATGCTGCTTGATAGGCTGCTCAATCGAATGAATGTCATATTTAGCCAAAGCCTCCAGCTGACTCATTGCATTCTCCGGCAAAAAGCCGCCATTGGCATCTACACGCAACTCAACCTGCTCCTTGGTATACACATCACGGATGCGCTTGATGAGATTGAGTTCCTTGAAAAAATCGATGGCACCGATTTTCAGTTTCACGCAATGGAAACCCGCCTGGAGCTTCTCCTCCAACCGGGCCAGCATCTCCTCGTAGGTTCCCATCCACACCAATCCGTTGATTGTGATACCTTCTTCTCCCCTACCGAAAGGAGAGTCGAAAAGATCTGTCAGGTTCTCCATTCCGGCTGGAACAGAAACACTTAAGTTCTGCTTCTTTGCTGCATCGAAGAACGAGGCAAAGGCGGTTTCCAATCCGAAGGTGATGCTTGGATAGGCACGAATCATATCGTAAGGAATGCGTCCCATCTGCTCCACCATCTGACAAACCTGTCGCAGGGTCATCTCATATTCCGGTTTGGCATCGCAACTCAAATCAGGGAGCGTAGCACACTCTCCCACTCCTTCTATCCCCGGCATGTCATCCGAAGTAAGAGTCAGATAATAACTGTGTCTCGTGGTATAAACCCCACGAGACGTGCCTGCTGGCTGCTTAAAGTGGAGCGTGCGCTCCGAGATTTCTATCTTATACACTTTATTTAAATGTTAAATGTTGAATGTTGAGTGTTGAATTATCCTTCCTCACTTACTTCTTCTGTTTCAATTCATACAGATCCTTGCGGCGGTCGCGAAGATTTCTTACAGCACCGTAGGTATGAAGCTCATTCAAGAGATTCAGGTCAACATCTGATACGAGAATCATCTCGGTATTAGGTGTTGCCTCTGAACGCTTGCCATCGTTAGGGAAAGCAAAGTCGCAAGGGGTGAACACGGCGCTCTGGGCATACTGGATATCCATGTTATGAACACGTGGCAAGTTGCCCACACTCCCCGCAATGGCTACATAGCACTCGTTCTCGATGGCACGCGCCTGAGCACAGACTCTTACTCGGGAGTAAGCATTCTGGGTATCGGTCATGAATGGAACGAAGAGAATCTGCATACCATCCTCAGCCATTAATCTTGACAACTCAGGGAACTCCACATCATAGCAGATGACGATACCAATCTTACCGCAATCGGTATCGAAGGTCTGGATATGGCTACCACCACTCAATCCCCAGCACTTCTGCTCATCTGGTGTAACATGGATTTTCTCGTACATATCCACGCTACCATCTCTGCGGCAGAGGAAGCCCACGTTATAGAGGGAATCGTCCTTAAGATAAGGCATACTACCCGTGATGATATTGATGTTGTAACTGATGGCCAACTCGCGGAAACGGTCACGGATTTCTTCGGTATACTGCGCCATCTTTCGGATGCTCTGCGCCTCACCCAAGTCGTTGAAACGAGCCATCAAAGGCGCATTGAAATACTCTGGGAAGAGGATAAAATCGCTCTTGTAATCGCTCACTGAATCAACGAAGAACTCAACCTGTTCGAAGAGGTCATCCACCGAAGCATATGGGCGCATCTGCCACTGTACCAGGCCGATTCGCACGGTTGGCTTGCGGTCTACATAAGAATCCGTAGGTGGCTGATAATAGATGTTATCCCACTGCAAGAGGGTGGCGCAGTGTTCGCTCTCCTCATCGCTAGGAAGATAGTTGCGGATTACGCGGCGCACGTGGAAATCATTGGAAAGCTGGAAGGTAAGAACCGGGTCATAGATTTCACGGTTTCTTACATGCTCGATATACTCCTTAGGGCGCATCTTATCGGCATACTTGTGATAGTTTGGTATACGACCGCCAAACATGATAGCCTTCAAGTTGAGCTTCTCGCAAAGTTCCTTACGATACTCATACATACGGCGAGCCAGGCGCAAACCACGATAATCAGGGTGGATAAATACCTCGATACCGTAAAGAATGTTTCCCTTAGGATCGTGGGTATTGAAGGTTTCATTACCCGTAACCTGAGCATAGGTATGATCGCCCTTCACCATATTATAATTGACGATGATAGAGAGCGCACAGCCCACAATCTTATCATCAACGATAATAACCACCTGACCCTCAGGGAAGATAGTAATGAGTTTCTTAATCTGTTCTTTTGTCCAGAATACATCTGAGTCTGCGTAAATACGCCTAAATGACTTGGCAAGCTGATCATAATCCTCCATACGGAGGTTGCGCATGCCTACCTTTTCGATTTTTCGAGTTGGTTCCATAACAACTGTATTTTTATTATTATCTAAATCCGGGTGCAAAGATACAGCAAATTATAGATACGACAAAGAGTTTTCGCAAATAATTGACATTTACGAAAACTCTTTTCATGTATTTTACACAAAGAGCGCGTTTACGCTTAAAATCAGATGCTAATATTTGGCATTTTCCTGTGGAATCGCTTCATCATGATCATCCAGATAAAGCAACTTCATAGGATGATACTTCTCACTTGCCACAGAATATTCATCCTGGCGATAACGGGTCAGGATGCCTCCTATCCCCAACATCGTATGAAAAGCCGAAAGACTCGTCTGTACCTGTTGGGTACGATGACCAGACAAAGTTTTCAGTATTCCCGGATATTGTTTTCCATAACCATCTGATGTCCAGATGATGAAAGGAACATGCAGCTCATAATCAGATACCTTCGGGGCAGCGTGCAGAAAGAGGCGACGGTCATCATCAAAGATATTCTCTCCATGGTCGCTGGTATAGAGCATCGCCGATGTAGGTTGGCTATATACCCCATCCGTCTTTGCCTGAGTCTTCTCCCATTTCTGCAGACGTTCTACGATACCATGCAGGATATAATCGGTATACCGGATGGTATTATCGTATGCATTCAGCAGGTCACGCCGGTTCTCTGGCTTCGCTTCGCTCTTACTGTCAGGTTTAAAGAAAGCGAAATTACGGGGATAGCGCTCCTGGTAATTAAAGTGAGAACCATAAGTATGAAGTACCACGAAGAGTTTCCGATAACGGTATTGCTTGGATGAAGAAGCATCTGCCGCAGGCAATATCCCATCCAACTTCTGCAACAAATCACTATCATAATGATTCTCTTTTGCAGAAGCACCTTCCTTCAGGAAGTAATGTTCATCTGCCTGTTCGCCAAGGAAATCAATAAAAGAATGATTAGGCAGCTGATTGCTGATAAATACGGTATGAAATCCCGCCTCCCTGAAAGCAGCCAGGATACCTTTCTCATGAAAGAGACGTTCGAAATCCTCTGCTGATGCAGCCGACAGGAGCATAGGAACACTCTTATGCGTAGTATTACTCTGGGTTGTAGCATCGGGAAAAGCTATGATTCCAGGAGTCTTGGAAAGCAAAGGATTGGTATCGCGCGGATAGCCATAGAGACTGAAATTGTGGGCTCTCGCCGTCTCTCCCACCACCATCACATACACCTCGGGAGCCTCAGCATCATGCTCGCTCCTGGCATCAAACCTGAAATTCCTGCTTGCCTCCCTGTAATTCTCTGAAGCCGCATCACGCTCGAAAGCAAGATAGAGATTATAGCAAACGTTAACAGGATAAAACTGGTTGCGCAAGCGATAATCATCTACAGCCACATAGCAAGCCAGCAGACAGAATAAACCGACAGCAGCTATCTCCAAAGCCCAACGACGCACTCGATGCTGGAGTTGAACCACTATCATCCCTTTCTTGCTGATATTGACAATAGCCAGAACCAGCAAAGGAAGATAAACCACAAAAACACCCACTACAGCAGGCAACAGATTACCAAGCAGTTCCTTCACCTCGCCAGGATTGGTAGTTACAAGATTCAGAAACATATCTACCGCTATCACTCCCGTCCCGAAGAGATAAAGCAATACCAGTTGGAAGGCAGCGAAAAAAACAAAAAGAAAAGCCCACCAGATCATCTTACCCGGGCATCTGGTTAACGAAAAGAACCACATGTAGAGTGCCAAAGGCAGCAACACATTGGCACCACAAGCCCAAGGAGCCAGACATTCGGTATAGCACAGAGCTATATTAGGCAACAACAATGCTACCACAGCATACCCGTAAAGGAATGCGCCCGATGACACCTTATTATATATAGGCAACACCACCTTATTATATATATCCGTAAAACTGTTCATTCTACTTTTTCATTAACACTTTAAAGAGCATTATCAAACTACATAAAGAGCATTATTACTAAAACGCTTCATTGATATTGAAGAGGAAACCAGACTGCCCCGACTTACCGAATCCATAATCCAGACGTACATTCACATTCTTCTTAAATTCCCAGCGATAACCTACACCGGCATTCGGCAAAATCTGTTTAGAGCGCAATGCCGAGAATTTCGGGAAGATGGTTCCTGCTCCAACCCACACTACGATGCCATTACGCTTCCATACATGTTGGCGCAACTCAACCGTAGCTTCCAGAGAATGTTTATCGCGATAACGGCCTTCATAATAGCCACGCATGGAATGAGTACCACCCAATTCAGCCATCATTCCCCACGAAGGATTACCAAAGTTAAGGTTAGCCCCAATGTCCTCGGCAAGAACCGTTCCCTTACCCAGTCGCTGATAGGCATCAAAACGAAATGCCGTCGTACTGAAAGCATAATCATTTCCCATAAATCCAGGTCTGAACATCTGATTGATATTCAGATAGATACCACGATGCGGATTCGTAAGATTATCTCTGTTATCATATACCAGAGAAACGCCAGCTCCTACATTCCAAGTATGCTGATCCATGCCTTGCAGTAATTCCGGACGCTCAATATGTTTACCTATTACATAGTCATAACTCGCCATCGGTCCGATATAGAAATTATCTGCTACACGAAACAGGAAGCTAACTTCAGCCTGAGCCTGCCAACGCTTCATGTCACTCTTATTGGCATCGTTATCGCCCATTTCATAACCTATTCCCCAAAATTCAGAGGGAAAAGAATAGAAATAAAGGTGATAATCGATGCGATATCTTCCTTTAGGAGCAATATGGTTACCACGGACACCCAACATATAGAAACCTACAGAACTGACATCACCATAAAGCGAGACATTAGAAGGAGGAAGAATACTGTCATTCGGATCAGTACGGTATAGTCCTGCTGCCACCAATCCCAATCCGAACTTGGTATCAGAGGCATAATGAGGGCCACCTATCACACTAAAATCGAAACGCTTATGCTTCTTGTTTTTGTTGGAATCATTAAAGTAGTCAAGAATCCGGTTCACCCATGATTTCCCGGCATGTAAAGCCGTCGTATCCACCTTCTCTGCAGATGAGATACTATCGGTTACAGAAGGCTCAGAGGCATAGCTGCCCAATGCCAACATCATAATAAGTATTGTCAGAATATGCTTCATTTTGTCGATTTTATTATTTTAATACACCAATGCTACATTATCAATCCACAAGGTATTGCCTGGAGTTCCGATATAGGCTCCACCATCGGATGAGGAGAACTGAAGAATCAGATGAGTAGGTGTTTCGTTAGCACTCGCCCATCCTACTTCTTTTACCGGCACACTCTTACCCTTGCTGTTACGGGCATAGTCAGTGGATCGCAGTCCCATAGTAGAAGCCTGATAACCTGCCATGTGGCGGATATCGCCATAATGGATTGTATAGGTAGCATCTTCCACCCATCTATCGGTACTCTTTCCGAATCTGACTACCATCGTACCCACACGTTTAGCAGTTATATTTCCCTTAGCATCTTCATGCCGTTTCTGCAGATAGAGCACAGCTATAGCATGATCTCGACCTGCAACCGTAGAGGCTCCGCTAAATCCATTCTGCTTGATACGATTGGCTGCATGAGGGAGAGATGTCTTATAATCAAAGCGCAAAGCCTTTGGACGTGCGGTGAATGGTATACCCCAGTTGATGGCTTTAGGACCATCCTTGGTACTTGTTATCGGTTCACGAACATTACCCAGAAAGAGAGAACCGGCAGCCAAGACCTTGATATTGATGAGTCCCAGCACTTTTACTTTCTCAATATGGGTTACCAGTTTGGCACAATATCCACTACCATGTTTATCACGAAACACAGAGTTATTCGTCTTATAGATGCCCGATACATGTGCCAGGACATTAGAGGAACCCCAAGGCGAACCACCCTTATTGGTATAAGGAATATTACCATTGATAGTCATATTAGGCCCAACGGCATAAACAGTTTTCTGATTTCCTCCGATAATGCCTGATTCTTTGATATTCCTGATTACCCAGTGGTCCATATTACCATATTTAAAAGGAACCACCTTTTCCTGTCCCTTAACGGGAAGGCACGACAAGGTAGCAACCGCCATAGCGATGCCTGATAACATTATTTTCTTCATATCTGTTTCTTTTATATATTATTAAGGCTGCAAAGATAGAAAAATATTTTCTAGTTTTCAGTTTTCTTCGACATAAAGCATAAAAAATTAAGAAATAATAATATATTTACTGCATTTTAATTGCCATAAAACAAAAAAGTCCTGCATTTGCTGTTATAAACAAATACAGGACTCCTGATTCAATATACAAAACAGAATCTCTTGCACCGGTTACAATAGAGACATGCACCGGTTACAATAGAAACATGTTCCGATTACTCCAAAAGCTATTATCGGTTTGAATACATATTATCGTAATACTTCTGATAATCACCCGATGTTACATTATCCATCCATTCCTGGTTATCGAGATACCATTTTACGGTTTCCTCGATACCCTCCTCAAACTGGAGAGATGGCTCCCAGCCGAGTTCCTTCTGCAGCTTTCTAGAGTCAATAGCATAACGCATATCGTGACCCTTTCTGTCAGTTACATAAGTGATGAGGTCCATATCCTCGCCTTCCTTTCTGCCGAGCAATCTATCAACGGTCTTGATAACCACCTTGATGATATCGATATTCTTCCACTCGTTGAAACCGCCGATGTTGTAAGTCTCGGCAATCTTACCCTTGTGGAAAATCATATCGATGGCACGGGCATGATCTACTACATACAACCAGTCGCGCACGTTCTCACCCTTACCATATACTGGCAATGGCTTGCGATGACGGATATTGTTGATAAACAGCGGAATCAACTTCTCAGGGAACTGGTATGGACCGTAGTTGTTAGAGCAGTTGGTCACGATGGTAGGCATACCGTATGTATCGTGAAAAGCACGAACGAAGTGGTCTGAGCTTGCCTTGGATGCTGAGTATGGAGAGTGAGGATTGTACTTGGTAGTCTCCAGGAAGAACTCCTCGCCGTAAGCCTCATGGTTCTTATCGCTGGATGCCTTGGTCGTGAAAGGAGCAGGAATGCCCTCTGGATGAGTCATCTGCAATGCACCATACACCTCATCGGTAGAGATGTGGTAGAAGCGCTTACCCTCGTAACCCTCAGGAAGACTCTCCCAGTAAATCTTGGCAGCCTGGAGCAGAGACAGGGTTCCCATCACGTTGGTCTGAGCGAAAGTGAATGGATCCTTGATACTTCTATCTACATGGCTCTCGGCAGCGAGATGGATGATGCCATCCACCTTGTAGTCCTGCATCAGTTTCAACATCAGGTCGAAATCACAGATATCACCCTTAACGAAAGTATAGTTAGGCTTGTCCTCGATGTCCTTGAGGTTAGCCAGATTGCCTGCGTAAGTCAACTTGTCGAGGTTGATGATGTGATACTCAGGATATTTGTTCACGAAAAGTCTTACTACGTGTGAGCCGATGAAACCAGCACCGCCCGTGATAATGATATTCTTCATTTCAATTAATAATTTATAATTAATAATTATTTTGCTGCCGCCAATTCAGCGATGCACTTCTTCAAACTGTCAGTCCAGTATGGCACCTTGAATCCGAAAGTCAGCTTCAGCTTACTCTTGTCAAGTACAGAGAAGTGAGGACGCTTCACTGGGCTTGGGAACTCCTCGCTGTAGCAAGGCTGTATATCGCAAGTATTTCCGCTCAGTTCGCAGATAATCTTAGCGAAATCAAACCAAGTGCAGACACCCTCATTAGAGAAGTGGTAGATGCCCGTCTTATCCAACTGGTCAGTTTCGATGATATGTGAGATGACAGCAGCCAGGTCGCCAGCGTAAGTTGGAGTACCCACCTGGTCGAAGACCACCTTCAGGGTGTCGTGGCTTGCCGTGAGACTCTGCATGGTCTTCACGAAGTTCTTACCCCACTGCGAGTAGAGCCATGCTGTGCGGATGATGATATGCTTGCATCCAGTAGCTTCAATACTCTTTTCGCCTGCAAGTTTCGTTTTACCATATACCCCCAAAGGATTCGTTTCCCAATCTTCACGGCAAGGTATATTCTTATCGCCCTGAAAAACATAGTCGGTAGATACATGAATCAATGTACCATCTACCTCCTTCATAGCCTGTGCCAAATTTCCCGCAGCAGTATTGTTGAGCAGATTAGCCAGATCGTAATCTGTTTCAGCCTTATCTACGTTGGTATAAGCAGCGCAGTTAACAATTACCTGAATATCATTCTCCCTCACCTTTTCTCTGATAGCGTCAAGATTGGTGATATCCAGTTTTTCATAGCCTTCAGCCACATCGGTGAAGACAAACTTGTGATTGCTTTTTTGGGCACAGATTTGCATTTCATGTCCCAATTGACCATTAGCGCCTGTTACTAATATATTCATTGTTTTAATATTTTATTCAATATAATATTTTAAAGTCTACTTACCATTTCCCTCTACACATGAAGAAAACTGATTTTTTCTTTCGAAATCTATTTCCTACTACTATATATAAATCCATTCATCTATATATAAATATGTGGCAAAGGTAAAAAAATAATTTGAGTTGACCAAAGAAAAGAAAAAGAAAAGAGAAGAAACTAACATATATTAAACAAAGACCGCCACACTTTTTCACAAAAGCATGGCGGTTTTCCCTAAAACATAATAGATAAGCTTTGCCTTTAAGGGCAAACTTGAATCATCAAGTAGCCTAGTCTATTACCAATCCTTTTTTCCCTAATATAAACTAAACCTGTTTTCCTATTTAAATCAACATACTAAATCAACAAAAGGAATTTTCTTTATCATTAAATACTTTTAGAAGACTTGAAGTGGTAATTAAACCATTAAAACTACTGTTTTCTGATTTCGTTTGCAAAGTTATATCATTTTTTTCAAAGTTGTATACCTAAGTAGCATTTTGGTAAAAAATCAGTCTACCAAAGAAACAGATAACTCATTAAGAATCAGACGCTTTAATATATTAACTATTTTTATCTAAAGTAAATGGTATTATATGAAAGGAAATTTGTATCTTTGCACCACAAAACGGACAAAAGGACGAAAATAACATTTAAAAGACTATTTTGTTATAATTATAAAGAAGCATTAAAGATGAAACTACTTATATATTTACTTCTTTTGCTTACTATGCCATTGGCTGCTCAAGGCAAAACGGACGAGAAGACTTTATTGGATCGTATTGACAAGATGATTGAAAACGACCAATATTATCAGGGAATCAAGGAAAAGGAATTGAAACATCTGAAGCGGCAAGCTTATGAAGCTGAAGACGACCAAACCCGACTACAGTTTCTTGACAGCATATATCATGCCTATAGTGCTTACCGCTACGACTCAGCATACGCATATATGAAACAGGGGCTTGAATTGGCAGAAAAATGTCATAACACCTATTATATATTACGCAACCAGATAAACCAGGCGTCAATACTTTCGGTAAGGGGTTTTTATAGCAAAGCAGAAAACATACTCAAATCTCTCAATCCTGATGAGATGCCATACCAGTTGAAGCTATACTATTACTTCACATACGCCTGGCTCTACAGCTATTGGGAATCATACTCCAAGAACTCAGATTACGCCGAAGAATTCCGTGCCCAGAAGAAACATTATATGACCCTTCTGATACAGAGTTTCAACGAAAACAATAAGCATAACGTCTTCTATCAGTATCTCATGGGCGAATACGCCTATCTCCACAACCCTACCAGCAAGGAATCGCTCAACTATTATCTGAAGGCACTGAAGATGTCGCCAGCCAAATCCCGTATCCATGCCATGTCAGCTTATGGTATAGCCAGATATTACAAAAATACCAGCAAATTCGACCTTTACGAGGAATATCTCGTAGAGGCATCCGTGAGCGATGGATTGTGCCAGCTCAAAGAAACTATTGCGCTTCAAAAGTTAGCCTACTACATCTTTAAAAAGGATGCGAGCAACAGTAAGAGAGCTGCCAAATATATCCAGCACACGATGGAAGATGCACAGTTCTTCAACAACCAACTGCGCATGATGGAGATTTCCAACATCCTTCCAGTCATCGCTTCAGCCAACCAGCAGGCTGCCGAGCGCTCTCGTACCCGCTTTCTTTGGGGGTTCATTGGTGTAAGCATAGCGCTGGTCATCATCCTCATCCTCTCATTCGTCAATAACCGACAGAAGAACAGGCTGAAGAAAAACAAGGCTGAGATTGAAGAACAGAACGAGAAGCAGAAAGAAATGAATGCACAGCTCACCGAACTGAACCAGCAGCTGATAGAGACCAATATCAAGCGAGAGACCTACATGCGCCTCTTTATGGACATCAGTGCGGCTTATATCAGCAAGTTATCAGATTACCGCAAACTGGTAAGCCGTAAGATCAAGGCAAACCAGACCGCCGATTTGCTGAAGAGTCTCAACACCAATAAATTGGAAGAAGAGGAATCACAGATGTTCTACAACCGGTTCGATAAGGCATTCCTGGAGTTGTATCCGGATTTCGTTACTGAGCTGAACAAGCTCCTGCTGCCAGAATGTCAAATGGAAGTTCCTACTACGCACGACCTGACTACTGAGATTCGCATCTTTGCCCTGATGCGACTGGGTGTAACCGACAGCCAGGAGATAGCTACCCTGCTGCATTACTCCACCCAGACCATCTACAACTACAAGTCTGGAATGCGGGCAAAGGCGATTAATCGAGATACATTCGAATCAGATATCAATCAGCTTTGCCACATCATTAATAGTTAATAATTAATAGTTTATAGTTTATAGCATAAACCGCTTTGACTATCTTGCTCAACGGCGCAGCCTCTATAAACTATTAACTATTAACTGTAAACTATTAACTAGCTTCTGTGTATCACGGTTCCGTTAGCCTGATGTGTAGCAAGAACCAGCACCTCAGCTATTTGCACGTGTTCCGGGGCACTTGCAGCATAGAAGGCTACATCAGCCACGTCATCGCCGTTCAGAGGCTCTATGCCGCGGTAAACGTTGTCTGCGCGGTTCTGGTCACCATGGAAACGGATGTTAGAGAAGTTTGTTTCAACCAAACCCGGTTTCACATTGGTAACACGCACTTTCGTATGTGCCACATCAATGCGCAAGCCGTCTGTAATAGCCTTTACAGCCGCTTTGGTAGCACAATATACATTACCTCCCGCATAAGCAGCATCACCCGCCACACTACCTATATTGATTACATGACCATGATTACGCTCCACCATACCAGGTACAATCAGGCGAGTCATGGTTAAGAGGCCCTTGATATTGGTATCAATCATCTGGTCCCAATCCTCAAAATCGCCCTCATATTCAGGTTCCAGTCCACGTGCGAGTCCTGCATTATTGATAAGCACATCCACATTGCGCCACTCCTCAGGGATGTAATCCACCGCTTTCTTGGCAGCTTCACGGTTACGCACATCGAAAGCCAAGGCAAGCACCTCAACGCCCTCAGCCTCGAGTTCTTTCTTCAGGATTTCCAACTTTCCCGTATTTCTACCTGTAAGAATCAGGTTATAGCCGCCACGGGCAAAACGACGTGCACAACCTTCGCCAATACCGCTTGTTGCGCCTGTAATAAGAGCAATTTTATTCATATTCTTTGATACTTTGAATTATACTTAGAACTTTTGATACTTTGAACTTTATGATTAGCGAAGCAATTGAATTCTTCACTCTTCACTTAAAGAATAAGGACTCTGACCTCAGCATTCGCCATTTTCTCAATCTGGTTCATCGGACGTTTATAATAAACACTCTGGATAGCCTTGTTGATGATGCCATGCCCCACAGCAAGAACGGTCTGGTCAGGATAAGTAACCTTGAGCCAGGTAAGGAAATTCTGGGCTCTTGATTTCATCTTTTCCAGCGTCTCTATGTTGTCCGGCCAATCCTTTGGGTCCTTCGGCAGGTCAGGGATGAATTTACCCGTAAAATCGCCCCAATCGCGCTCTCTGAGCAAGGGAGTGGTGACAACGGGATGCGAGCCGGCGATAATTTCACAGGTCTGTATACTGCGATAGAGATCGCTCAATACGAAAACATCGATAGGTGTACCCGCCATTTTCCTGGCCACTTCCTCAGCCTGCTCAATACCTTTCATATTGAGTTTTCCCGGTGTTTGTCCCTGCATAATTTGCGCCTTGTTATCCACCGTTTCACCATGGCGCACCAAATATAATTTTGTCATTGTCTTTACTTTTTCCGTCTATATCAAAAATGAGTTTTTACTTTTCCTAAGTCTATACTCCAGACATAGTTTTTACTTTCACTAAGTCTCTTTCCAAGACATCATGTTTCTGATTTTGCTTACAAAATTACGGCTTTCTATCGAGACCAACAAATAATTTGCGTTAAATATAGCAATAATTAGCGTTAAATATAGCAATAATTTAAGTTTATATAAAAAACTTCTTGCTAGTTTCGGATTTCTTTCGTAACTTTGCCCCGAAATAACAAAATCAGTTTTAGTATGAAGGTAATACACAGTTCAATATTCCGCGCAGTATGCGCCATCATCGTAGGAGTCCTGCTCATCCAATATCGTGAGCAGACCGTCACCTGGATAACCATCGCCATCGGTGTTTTGTTTTTTCTTTCAGGTGTCATCTCCCTTGCCAGTTATTGGGCAGCCAAGCGCAATGCAGAGAAGATGCAGGGCCAGATTCTGTCTGATTCCAATGGTAAGCCTATCATGGGCATGATGCCTAAATTCCCGCTTGTGAGTGTAGGCAGTCTTATCCTGGGATTGCTGCTTGCCCTGATGCCTCAGGTGTTTATCGCCTGGCTGATGTTCATCCTGGCGTTCATCCTGATTTTGGGCGCTCTGACCCAGTTTGTCAATCTGGCTTCAGCAGCTAAGATGGGACGCGTAGGCATTCTTTTCTGGCTCTTCCCTTCAGCCCTTCTTCTGCTGGGTCTGCTCGCCATCATCAAGCCTTCAGCCATCGCCTCAGCTCCTCTTTTCATCATCGGTTGGGGTATGCTCATCTATGGAGTAGTAGAGCTTCTCAACGCCTTTAAAGTCTCCAACAACAAGAGAATCTGGCTGAAGAACCAGCAGCAGAAACAGGATTCTAAGGAGATTTATGTGGATGTAGAGGAAGTGAAGAACGAAGAGTAAAACAACGAAATCATTATATCATCATATATGAATAAAATTAAGTCTCTCTTTGCCTGGTTATGGCAAAAGTTTCGCGCATTCTGGCCTTGGTACAAGGGATTGTATCAGGGCAGAGCGTGGTATACCAAGACCCTCGTTGCCTTGGCAAGTTGTATAGTCGCCTTCATCTTGTATCTGGGCGCAGTAGATATCAACTTCTTATGGCTCTTCGGCAAGTCACCTGGCTATTTCTCAGGCATTCTGGACCCCCAGACCTCAGAGGCCTCTGAAATCTATTCGGCTGATGGAAAACTCATCGGCAAGTATTTCAACGAAAATCGTACTCCGGTAGAATATGATGAGGTAACACCAGATTTCTTCAAGGCACTGGTAGATACCGAGGATGAACGATTCTACAAGCATATCGGTATCGACCCTATCGGTGTGTTTGCTGCTGCCAAGGATGCACTCCTCCATCATAACGGGCGCGGTGCTTCTACCATCACACAGCAGCTGGCGAAGAACATGTTCCGTGTACGTTCGCAATATTCTACCGGTTTGCTGGGCAAGATTCCTGTACTCCGCCTGCTCATCATCAAGAGCAAGGAGTGGATCATCGCGGTAAAACTCGAAACGGTGTTCAGCAAGAAGGAAATCATCACCATGTATGCCAATACAGTAGATTTCGGTAGCAATTCCTATGGTATCAAAACCGCTGCGAAGACCTACTTCAACACCACCCCTAAGGAGTTGACCACCGGTCAGGCTGCCGTGCTCGTGGGCATGCTCAAAGCTACCACCTACTACAACCCACGCACCAACCCGGAGAACAGTCTTGCACGCCGCAACACCGTATTATATAATATGGTGACACATGGCGATCTCTCAAAAGACAGATACAATGAACTGAAAGACGAGCCTATCAAGCTCGATTTCAAGGTAGAAGAAAACTACGACGGACAGGCTAAATACTTCCGTGAAGCAGTAGCCAACTACCTGAAAGACTGGTGTAAAGACGAAGGTTACGACCTCTATACCAGCGGTTTGAAGATTTATACCACCATCGATACCCGCATGCAGAAGTATGCTGAAGATGCAGCCCGCAAGCAGATGAAACAGGTACAGCAGAACTTCAACAACCACTGGAGCATCCGCCGTACCCAGGCAGGCAAAGGCAACTGGATGGGTCAGGATCCTTGGCAGGATGAGAACCACAACGTGATACCAAACTTCATCCAGGGCATCGCCGAGCGCCAGCCATTCTACAAGGCATTGGTAGCCCGCTTCCCTAACAATCCCGACTCAGTAAACTATTACTATAAGGAGTGGGTTCACCCGGTTAAGGTATTCGATTATGACAAGGGCAGCATCACGATGAACATGACATCAGAAGACTCCATCAAGTATATGACCACCTTCATGCACTGCGCCTTTGTAGCCATGGAGCCACAGACCGGAGCAGTAAAGGCATGGGTGGGCGATATCGACTTCGACCACTGGAAGTATGACAAGGTAACAGCCGAGCGCCAGCCTGGTTCTACCTTCAAGCTCTTTGTTTATACCGAGGCGATGAATCAGGGTTTAACCCCTTGTGACAAGCGTCGCGACGAATATATCTCTATGGAGGTATACGATAAGAAGAAGCACGAAATGACCATCTGGCGTCCATCCAACGCCAATGGTTCGTTCTCGGGCGACAGCATCCCATTGAAGAGTGCCTTTGCCAAGAGTATCAACTCTGTGGCTGTAAGATTAGGACAGGAGATGGGCATCAAGCGCATCATCGAGACAGCCAAGAAGATGGGTATCAACAGTCCGCTGGATGACACCCCTTCTCTCGCCCTCGGTTCCAGCGATGTCAACCTCCTGGAGATGGCATGCGCCTACAGCACCATTGCCAACAATGGCAAGCACCACGACCCGGTATTGGTTACCAAGATTGTAGACCACGACGGTAAGGTGGTTTACGAGGGTCCTTCTACAGAAGAGCAGGTGATACCTTACAAGAGTGCCTTCCTCATGCAGCAGCTCTTACAGGGCGGTATGAAGGAGCCGGGAGGTACATCCCAGAGTCTCTGGGGCTATGTAGGCAACTACCGTGATACAGAGTTCGGTGGAAAGACAGGTACCACCAATAACCACTCCGATGCCTGGTTCATGTGTGTGAGCCCTAAGCTCGTAGTTGGTGCCTGGGTAGGAGGCGAATACCGCTGTCTCCACTTCCGCACCGGAGCCTTGGGTCAGGGTTCGAGAACCGCTCTTCCTGTGTGCGGTTACTTCCTCCAGAGTGTCTTTGGCGACCCAGCCTTCCAGCAGTATCACGGCAAGTTTGACAAGCCACAGGACAGCGATATCACCAGCGATATGTACATCTGTGCAAGCTATGCACCAAAGCCAAAGGTAGATACCACCAAGGTAGACAGTACCGCCTTCCAGGAAGAGATCGTTCTCGATGACGAAGGCAACCCTATCATCCGCGAGGTTCCTGCCAAGAAGGCTGAAGGCGAATCTGCCAACGGTACAGCCACCACAGAAGAAAAGAAAGAGAAGAAGAAGGCTAAGCCAACGGAGCAGCCTGTCAACTTCGATGACCTCTAAATTTAGTTTATAGTTTATAGTTTATAGCGGCTACGCCGTTTAGCAAGAAGGCGATTTAATGTGGCTTATGCTATAAACTATAAATTATAAACTATAAATTAAATACAATGATTGATTTCGACAACCCGGAGTTGCAGAATGCACTCCAAATCATACAGTTTACCCGTCGTTCGCTTTTCCTTACCGGAAAGGCGGGGACGGGTAAATCTACTTTTTTACGTTATATAGCCGCCAATACCAAGAAGAAACATATCATTCTTGCCCCAACAGGCATTGCGGCCATCAACGCCGGAGGAAGCACGCTCCACAGCTTTTTCAAGCTTCCTTTCCACCCGCTGCTGCCCAACGACAGCATGTATTCCGTCCGCAACATCCGCAATACCCTGAAGTATAATTCAGAGAAGATAAAGATTATACGCGAGGTAGAGCTCATCATCATCGATGAGATCAGTATGGTTCGTGCCGATATCATCGATTTCCTGGACAAGGTATTGCGGGTATATTGCCGCAACATGCGAGAGCCTTTCGGGGGCAAGCAGCTGCTTCTGGTGGGCGATATCTTCCAGCTGGAGCCTGTGGTGAGGGAAGACGACCGTCGTCTGCTCAGTCCCTTCTACCGCAGCAGTTTCTTCTTCGATGCCAAGGTGTTCGAATACTTCAAGCTCGTGAGCATCGAACTCAAGAAGGTATACCGTCAGAGCGATCCCGTTTTCATCAGCATCCTCGACCATATCCGCACGTCTCAGGTGCCCATGCAGGATCTACAGCGCCTCAACCAGCGCGTGGGAGCCCAGCTCGATGAGAGCGATTCCAAACTTGCCATCACCCTCTCTACACGCCGCGATACGGTAGATTACATCAACGACAGCCAGCTCCAGTGTCTTCCGGGAGAGCCTTGCCTCTTCCGTGGCCACATACAGGGCGAGTTTCCGGAGAGCAGTCTCCCTACCCCTATCGAGCTTTACCTCAAGACGGGGGCTCAGGTTATCTTCATCAAGAATGATATCGAGCATCAGTGGGTGAATGGCACGCTGGGCACCATCATCGGTTTTGATGAGGATGAGGATGCCAAGATTTATGTGCGTACCGAGGAAGGCAAGGATGTGATGGTGGAGCCTGCGGCATGGAGCAACATGAGATACCATTTCAATGAGGTTGAGAAAAAGATTGAGGAGGAAGAGATTGGCAGATACGAGCAGTACCCCATCCGTCTGGCTTGGGCGATAACGGTTCATAAGAGCCAGGGCCTCACCTTCAACCAGGTGAAGATTGATTTCACGGGTGGTGTCTTTGCGGGCGGACAGACGTATGTTGCCTTGTCCCGCTGCACCAGTCTCGAGGGCATCAGTCTTCAGGAGCCGTTGCGTCAGAGTGATGTTTTCGTGCGCAATGATGTCAAGCAGTTTGCCCGTCATTACAACGACCAGAGCACCATCAACACAGCGCTTACCCAGAGTAAGGCCGACAAGCAGTATCATGATGCCGTCAAGGCGTTCGACAGGGGCGATATGCAGTCGGCTCTCGACAACTTCTTCCTTGCCATCCACAGCCGTTATGACATCGAGCAGCCGCTTGCCAAGCGTTTCATCCGCAAAAAGCTGAACAGGGTGAACGAGCTTCAGGCAGAGAACGAGCGGTTGCGTGAAGAAATAAGAAAGAAGGATGAAGAGAAGGAGAAGCAGCAGAAGTTCCTCAAGCGCCTTGCCACGGAGTATGTGATTATGGGGAAGGAGTGCGAAAAAGAGGGCATGAAAGAGGCTGCCATCATGAATTACCGCAAGGCCCTCACCCTTTATCCTGAGCACCCGGAGGCGAAAAAAAGGCTTTTAAAGGTAAAAAAGTAAAAGGGTAAAAAGGTAAAAAGCAATATAGATAAAACAAAAAAAAACAGGCAAAATCACTTGCCTGTTTTTTTTATTATCTATAAGCTGAAAAGCTCTATTAACTTTAAACTTTCAACTATAAACTATCATCTAGTACCATTGTACAGCGTTCGAATAACCGCTGCGCTTGTCGTATTTCAGCGCATCTGTCAAGGTGGCTGCGTTACAGCGGAAGGTGAAGTTGTAGCTCGTATATGGAGCGAGAACCACAGAACAGCTCATGTTAAAACAGTGAAGATCACGAGCCAGACTGGCGGTGGTCATACTGATCTTGTGGTTGTCAAAATCATAACCGGATGAGAAACTGATGTTCCAGCCATCACTGATTCTTACGTTACCACTCATGTTCAGAGTCTGGGTAAACTTGTATGCATAGCGCATCGTCTTCTCATTGAACTTCTCTCTTCGCGTATCCTCGCGCATCGTTACACCATAACCGAAGGTCAGCGACCATGGCATCTTAAACGCCATATAACCATCTGAATCCGTTTCAGCCTTTCCGCCCTTCTTGGCTGCCGTCTTACCCTTCTCCATGCTGTCGTCTACGTTGCTCTCGATGTCGGTATCCAGACCTTCATCGTCATCATCATTGCGCTGGCTGTCCTTCTTGTCGTCCTCATCATCGCCCCCGCCAAAGAGTTTCTTCAGCTTCTCCGGGTTCAGTGTGAACGAGAAGTTCTGCGACATACCCTGAAATCGTCCGAACCTGCCCTTGCCCCACTCCGTATGGGTACCCACATAAACATTGTTCTGGTCGTCCAGCTCGTAGGCATAGGTGGCAAACACAGCGTTCATGTTGAAGGTATAGTTCTTCCACCACTTCAGTCTGAGGTTGATGTTCATATCGCTCCAAGGGCGAACCTTGGCTGCGGTATTGTAACTCATGTTGATGTCGAACGCATCGATGATACTGAGTTTCTTGTATCCGGTAGAGTCCTTATCGCTCTTCACCTTCATCTCGATATTGTTGCCCAGGGTAAACGAGATATTACCGCTCTTACCCTTGCCCGGCGCACCATAAAGGGCATTGGCATACTTCGAGTAGCTCACCAGCGATACGTTTCCGTCGGCATCGGTCTTCTGGTAGGTGTCCCAGTAGCCGTAGCGTGAAGCTCCGAAGTCTGGGGCATAACTGAAACTCACCGTAGGCGTAAACACGTGGCGCACAGCCTGTATCTTATCTCCGAAGAGCTTGCGGTTTGGTATGTAGAAACCATAGAGTTTGGTAGAGAGACCTACGCTCATGTTCCAGTTATACACGTTGTTGAAACCGTAGATGGTATCACATTTCTCCGTTTGGCTGGCTTCATCCCATGATCTCTCCACCTTGTTGGTATACATACGGTCGGTGAAATTGAACGATGGGTTCACGTTGAGATATTTGAAGAGCGTGAATGTAGCGCTCACCGGTATCTGATGCTGCCATCCGTTGCGCCAGTCCTTGATGAGAGAACTGTGCATCAGCTTATCCTCTTTGGTATTGATGCTGTTAGAGATGTGTCCCGTATAGCTCATGGCTATCTTCTCGTACCATTTCTCATCGCCCACCATCTTCTTTCTTCTGAACGGATAGAAGCGGGAGATGCTGATGTTGAGGTCGGGCAGCGTCATGGCGATGGATGAATCGCGCATGTTCTGCGAGAGGTTGGCGGTGGAACTGAGCGTCATACCGATGCTTGAGAACGAGGTGCTCCAGTTAACAGATGAGGTTCGCGTACTCTGCGTCATCGTCTGCGGATTGTAGAGTGAATTGAGGTTGTTGCGTTCGTAGCTCGATGTGGCGAAGTTCACACTTGCCGAAAGCGAACTGTATGGGTTTGCCTTGCTGTCCTGGCGGTGGCTCCATTGCAGTTTGAAGCTCTCCTGCTCGGTAAAGTCTGGCATTCCCTTGTCGCCGTTCTTCGTATCCTGGTAACTGAAGAAGAAGGAACCCGAGTATTTGTATCTCTTTCGGTAGTTGCTGGCTGCCGAGAGTCCCCACGATCCCTTGGTATAAATCTCACCCAGCAGCTTCAGGTCCCATTTATCGTTCATGGCGAAATAATATCCGCCATCTCTGAGATAGAATCCTCGTGCCGTTTCATCACCGTAGGTTGGCATGATGAAACCGCTGCTGTAGCTCTTGGTGAACGGGAAGAAGCCGTAAGGGATGGCGAGCGGCATTGGAACATCGCACACCACGAGATAGGCTGGTCCGAATACCACATCCTTGCCCGGTCTTACCTTGGCTCTGGAGAGCGAGATGTAGAAGTCGGGATGCGGATCATCGCAGGTGGTATACCTTCCGTGCTGCAGATAGATGACTCCCGATGAGTCGAGTTTCGACTTCATACCGGTCAGGAATCCGTCTTGCTGTTCTGTATATACATTATTAATAAGGGCCTTCTTGCTCTTGAAGTTGAATTTGATGGTGTCGGTATCATAGGTATCGCTACCCATCTTGAAGACAGGTTTGCCCTTGATGCCTCCCTCCGCCGTACTGTCGGGTGTACCCATCGCCTTCACGTTGCTCTTGTCCATATCCATGGAGATGCGGTCGGAACTGAGGTCCATGTTGGTATACTTCACGTTGGAGTTTCCGTAGAGATATGCCACCTTGTTCTTGGCATCGTATACGAGAGAGTCGTCCGCCTGATAGTTAACCGGTGCGTCTACTCCACCCTGTTTCTTTCTGGCGATACTGTCGAGGCGGATACTGTCATCCACCACTTTATTATGTTTCCATATAGCTTTCTGCAGCGAGTCCATCTGCGTGGTGTCGTCAGCCTGTTTCAGCTTGGGCTTTATTTCGTTGCCCAGCGAGTCTACGAACACACTGTCACCCACGCTGTCCACGGTTTCCGTCTTCTCCGTTTTCTTCTTTTTCTTTTTCGAATCGGGCATACCTGGGTTAGCCACCATCATACACGAGATGGCAGCGAGCAGCAGCATAGCTATCGTCGATTGTTTTCTCATTCAATAAATTAGAATTCTATTCAAACATGCGTTCCCATTGCTGGAAGCGTTTTACTCCTTCCTCTCCGAACTTCATGAGACTTTTTTCTGCTTTCTCAATTGTTTTTTCCCGGTCGAGGTGAGTTTTGCTGAAGAATTTATCAGCGTAGCAAATCACCTTCTCCTCCATGGTTTCCGGCAGGAAATCCTGATGTGGCAGGGGCAGGTTCTGTGCTATGATCTGTGCCTCTGTGATGCCTGCACCGGTATGGCGCTCACATACGCGGGCATATCGCTCATATCCTTCCTTGCGCAGGATTTCTGCTCCCAGTCGTCCATGGCAGATGTAGGGCTGCGAGCCGAAACACTGTATGCCAGGGGCATCGGTCATGAAGATGCCGAGGTCGTGGAGCATAGCTGCTTCTTCGATAAACTGGGCATCGAGTTGCAATTCGGGATGATACGAAACAATCTGTAGCGCTTTTCGCGCTACAGATTGGCTATGTGTGATGAGGATATGCCGAAGCTCATTATCCTCAGGATAATACTTATCAATAATAGCTTGATAATTCATTTCTATTATATTTACTCAGCGTTGCGCTCGATGTAAGCGATAACATCGCCCTTGCGCACCTTGCTGCCCTGCTTGGCATTGATTTCTACGAGTTTGCCGCCCAATGCAGCTGGGATGGTTTCAAACTCGCCCCAAGGAGCCTGGATATAGCAGAAGGCATCACCTTCCTTATATTCCTTGCCGATGTATGGCTCTACAGCTGGCTGGCACTCGCCCTCGCCCTGGAATTCCCAGAAGAGCTGGCCGGCTACTGGTGCCACGATGGCATCTGCCTTGGCGTGCTTGAACTCTGCAAGCTGTGCAGGAGTAAGGGTTGTACCGAGCTTGGCATCCTTTGCCTTCTGAAGGTCGGCCAGGAAGTTCTTCTTTGCCTGTCCGCTCTTGTAGTTGCGATACTGCTCTGGGTGCATAGCGAGCTCGAAGAGTTCCTCGTCGTCCTGACCGTAATCCCAACCGTTCTCGTCCATCTCCTTCTTGAAGTCGTCGAGGGCGTTGGTGAGCAATGTGTGTGCATCAACATCTGTAAACTCGCGGCCCTGCTTCTTGGCGAGCTCTACGAGTTCTGGGTCGATAGTTCCAGGAATCTTACCGCTCTTACCGAGAATCATACCCCACATAGAGTCGTCCATCATTACGAAGCGACCCTTGCCCTGCTCCATGGTGAGGAGGTTCATCAGTGAGATATTCTTTACATACTGGCTGAATGGGGTTACCAATGGAGGATAACCTACGCGTGGCCATACATACTCTACCTCGTCGAAGAGCTTGATGAGCAGGTCGTCCATAGACAACTCTTCCTCACCCTTCTTCTTGCGGATGTTGTTGATGGTCTGACGCATACCGCCGAGGTCTGCCATCATAGAACCCATCATACCGCCTGGGAGACCGCAACCGAGCAACAATGAAGACATGATCTTGTTACCTGGGTTGATGAAGTAGCCGAGCCACTCGTCGATGAACTCCTGAGTCATAGCACGAGCCTTCATATAAGCGCTCATGTTGATTTCAGGCACCTCGAAGCCCTCGTTCTTCAGCATGCTGATAACTGAGATTACGTCTGGGTGAACCTTACCCCATGACAATGGCTCGATGGCTGTATCGATGATGTCGGCACCATTGTTGCAAACCTCGAGGATAGAAGCCATAGAGAGACCAGGACCTGAGTGGCCGTGATACTGGATGATGATCTGTGGATACTTGTCCTTAATCATCTTGGTGAGTTTGCCGAGGAATGCTGGCTGGCCGATACCTGCCATATCCTTCAAACAGATTTCCTCTGCACCGGCAGCGATGAGCTGGTCGGCGATGTTCATGTAATATTCCAGGGTATGAACAGGAGAGTTGGTGATACAGAGTGCACACTGTGGAGTCATGCCACCCTCCTTTGCCCACTTGATAGAAGGAATGATGTTGCGCACATCGTTCAGTCCGTCGAAGATACGTGTGATGTTGGTACCCTGCTTAGCCTTTACCTTATACATAAGGGCGCGCACGTCGTCAGGCACAGGATACATACGAAGAGCGTTCAATCCGCGGTCGAGCATGTGAGTCTTGATACCCACCTCGTTGAAAGGTTTGCAGAATGCGCGTACGGCATCGTTAGGGTTTTCACCTGCCAGGAGGTTAACCTGTTCGAAGGCACCGCCGTTAGTCTCTACACGGCTAAAGCATCCCATTTCGATGATAACTGGGGCAATTTTAGCCAACTGATCCTTGCGTGGCTGGAACTTACCAGAGCTCTGCCACATGTCTCGATAAACGAGACTGAACTGAATTTTCTTCTTCATTATTCTTGTTCTTTTTCTTTATATTCGATGTATGAATTAAATTCCAAGGTGCAAAATTAGACAAAAAAATTGAGAAATCGTCCTATTCGCCTCTTTTTTTATATTTATTATGTAATTTACTTCAATATTTCCTTCTTCATCTTGCTGTTCAGCTTCTCGGCTGCAGCATGGGCCTTGTCGTTGGCCTTCATCGCATTGAGCGAACGGTGGAAACCCTGGATGCGGCCCTCACGATCAGAGAGAGCCAGACTGTCGCCCTTCATATATACAAAGGTGAAGGTATCGCGCTTCGTCTTTCCGTTGATCACCACGCCCTCCAACTCGCGGCGGCCCTGCACCAGAATCAGCTTACCATTATAGGCATGCCATTCCGTATACTGAGGCACGGCAGGATATTCTACCGGACTGTCGTCATCCACATCCTTGTTTATCATCACCCTGCCCACGGCCATCGCCTCGCTCATGCGCTTCAGGGTGAAGCCATACTGGCGCGGCACCATATAGGTTTCTACGATGCTGTCGGGCATATTGGCAAGGATTCTCGCCTGCTGGCGCTTGCTCAGATGCGATACATCGCGCAGCTTCGGCATCACCGGATAGGTCCAGGTGGCCTTCAGCTGGTCCAGGTCTATCACCATGTCGGCATGGTTCTTCTCATCCTTCTCCTCGCATGGCATCACGCAAACCCAGTCGCCCACCTCTATATCTCCAAACACCTGATGGTTGCGAGTGGCATCCAGAATGTTGTATCTCACGGGGTCGCCGCCTCCGTTGGGCAGCAGCACCAGCGCTGTATCCGAGCAGCCCAGGCAGGCAAGTCCGTAGATAGCCCTGTCGCCCTTAGCCGGTTTCGAGAGGCTAATGGCGAGTTTCGAATTGTCCATACGTGGTGGTTTCTTTCCCCTGTGACATGCTGCGAGGGTTGTGGCGGCTAGCGCCAGTGTGAGTATTGTCTTGACTTTCATCTTTCTATTCATTATTTAAAATGCAAAACTACAACTATTTTTTGGAAGCACCAAATATTGAATCGTAAAATAATTAAAAAAATAGGTGATATATTTTGTAGTGTCTCGATTTTGCATTACCTTTGCAACCGTTTTTTGGGATCAACATCCCCCTCGTCCTGCCACACACGCCGGATGATGAAAAGAAATAGGACCAACTCAAGAATTATATGCAACAAGAGAATATGACAGACAAGACAAATACACACGCTCTCCCGGTATGGACCGAGGTAGAGTATACCGCATTATGCAAAAACCCGTACCTGTTAACCCCATTCTTCATCCCTAAGGAGGCGAAGTGCTTCACGTGCCGCGAAGATGGCACGAGGGAAGAAGAAAGAATGGTTTTCCTCGTTTTCAAATCTACTGCAGCCCCTGCTGATGCCGAATGGGAAGATGATCCTGTTCCGGGCGAGATGTGGGTGCGAGCGCTGGGCGATGACGATGAGGAGATTGAGCCTGCCAAGGTGATTTACCTGGGTCAGGACATCGAGGATTTCATCCGTGTAGCCGCTGAGGACGACCAGACCATCACCTTCGATTTCTGGTGGCGCCACGGCGAGGTGAAGGTGGAGAAGGCTGAGAAGACGGATGACGGATTCGTATGCCGCAAGGATGATTTCGGCGATGACGGACTGGCTGTTACCCTGATTCCAGAGGACGGCGGCAATCCGGTTGTCCTCCGCCTTCAGATTCCTTACATCGGTTTCTCGCTCTACGATGCCGAGGGCAACAAGGTGCATGGCGAACTGAGCATTCCGCAGGATAAGGTGGATGACTACACCTACGAATTTGTGGGCGATGACAACAACGACCGTTTCACCCTTCAGCTCGACAGCAACAGGCTGGTTTACATGTGTGTATTGCGCCATGAGGACCATCAGTTGGTGGTTCGCAACCAGCGCGACCGTCTTTCGGTAGTAGATCAGATTCCTACCGAGGGCAAGCTTTCTGAGTTGCTGATGAACACGAATTCTGCGCTCATCAAGAACAGGAATCACCGTTGGCGCATTCAGATTGAGGGCACCACGCTGTCTCACGAGGTTGAGTTGAATGTAGATGCGGCATCTCTGGTAGCTTTTGCTGAGGAGCAGATGCAGAAGGGCATGGAGATTGACGAGCTGGGGCAGCATCTGATGGCACTGGAGCAGAAGTATCATTTCCAGTGGTTCTGGCTGAGTGAGGACGACTGGAGTCATGACAATCCGGTGTTCGACATGTTCATGAAGCAGCTTTGTGCCTTTTCGTATGTCAGTCAGAATCCTGTTCAGGCAGATGCGTTGATGGCAAGGAACTACAAGCGTAAGATTCGCCGTTACAGCAGTATGCTGAAGGCTCACAAGCGTGGCGAGTTGAATCTTTTTGAGGAGAGTGATGAGGTGCGAGCCGAGTATCTCCGCATCTTCCAGGGTTTCCACCAGCCTTTCGTAGAGGCTTTTGAGAAGGAGGAAGAGGAATAATCTTTTAAGTTTTATCCCTCACATCCCTCACTTTTTCTCTTCTCAAAATGTTAATCATCTGATAATAAGAGAATTATCTATTTAGGAAAGCGTGATGGATGGACAAATTGTTTACAATATCCATCACGCTATCCATCACTAATAGCCTTCATCTATCACGTTTTTCAGCTTATCTTCTTGCAAAAAGCAAGAAGATCTTTGCAGAATATGGTTATGGGACCTGACGAAAACGGACCACACGTTGTGCTGCGCTGGCTCACGGATATTACTGCGTCGGGGTACAGATATTACTGCGTCGGGATACAGATATTACTGCGTCGGGATACAGATATTACTGCGTCGGGGCACAGATATTACTGCGTCGGGGTACAGATATTACTGCGTCGGGGTACGGATATTACTGCGTCGGGGTACAGATATTACTGCGTCGGCTAGCGCAGACGTATCCGTAGGCTTATTGAGACGGCTGAATCAGCTAACTGAGACGGCTGAGTTAGCAAACTGAACTACTTGAATAGCCAGACTGGGATAAAAACAAAGCGGGCGGACCTCTTTTCACGAAGAAGGCCGCCCTGTTTCCTAATTAAACTTTGTTTTGCATTAAAGAAATGCAATGCTTGAGCAAAAATATTTTTATTTCTCTATCAGTCCCTCTACATACTTGCAGAGGATGCCGATGCCCTTGAGGTTTTCGCCACCCTGCGGAATGATGATGTCAGCATAGCGCTTGGTTGGTTCGATAAACTGCTCGTGCATCGGCTTCAGGACCTTGAGGTATCGGTCTACCACCATCGATACGGTGCGACCCCTATCGATGGTATCACGCTGAATGTTGCGTATCAGGCGCTCATCAGCATCGGTATCCACGAACACCTTCAGGTCCATCAAGTCTCTCAACTTCTTGTCCACCAGCGTCATGATGCCTTCGATAATCACAACCGGTTTGGGGTCAACGTGAACCGTTTCCGGTTCACGGTTGCATTTGATATAACTATAGGTGGGTTGCTCTATCGCCTTGCCAGCACGCAGATCAGCGAGCTGCTGGTGCAAAAGCTTCCAATCGAATGCCGACGGGTGGTCGAAGTTGATCTGATGACGTTCTTCCTCGGTCATCTGCGAGGTATCGTTATAATATGAATCGAGGGGCACCACAGCCACATAATGAGGCGGCAGCACTTCTACGAGTTTCTTCACCACAGTGGTCTTGCCGGAGCCTGTACCTCCCGCAATGCCAATAACGGTCACTTTATCTTTCATATTCTTTCTTCTTTCTATAAGATTTCATCAAACATCTTGCGGTAAAATTCAGCCTTCTTCTCCACCGCCATGGGATAGGCACGGGAACTGGAGGGCATGCGGTACAGACGGAGTCTGCGGCCCTCGAACTGGAATTCTGCATAGCCTCCCATCTCAGGCTTTTCCTTGATGCCGAAGTGTTCTGAAAATACCTTCGTGGCAAGCTGGCCGGCTGTGAGCACCGCCCTGCAATGGGGCAGCAGGCGGAGCATGCCGTCGAGATCAGCGGGCTGCACGATCTGCAGGTCCTTGTCGGATGCCGTATTCTTGGTGCGTATCACCTGCTGTGCAGTATCATAGATGGCGACGCCCTTCTCCCTGAGAAATTTCTTAATAGCATCGAGGCGGTAGGTCTTCTTCTCTACATCCACAAAATGGAACTTATCCTGGAAGTAGATAATCCCGAATATCCTCCACATATCATTCTGGAAGTTGGGATAATACCAGGGCATGCACCACCGCTTCTCTGCAGGCGGAAACGTGCCGAGCATCAGCAGCCGCGCATTATCGGGCAGCCACGGCTCAAAAGGATGATTCTCAACCATTTTCTACTTTTTTTTCCTTCACCAGGTACATTACTACCGGCAGGTGATCGCTGTAGCCGTTGAGCCATCTTCCACCTGCCTTGGTACGCAAAGGAGCACCCTTGTACTGACCTTCCTGCTGGATGAGGTAATCGCGGCGGAAGATGTGGTTCTTCCAGAACTTCAGAGAACTGTAGTCCTTGTTCTTACTATCCCTGTTCAGGAGATTAGGCGTGATGACAATCTGGTCGAAGAGATTCCATGAACCGCTGTAGAACAGGGTTCCCTTGCCCTCCTTGGCCAGGATGTTATACCATGGGTTATACATATCATCGGCACCTACCTCGCTGATTTCAGCTTTCGCCTTCAGCACCTTGTGCATGCTGGCGTCGGTAGGATCATCGTTCATATCACCCATCACGAACACCTTCATAGCCGGGTTCAGACGGAGCAGACTGTCTTTCACAACCTTAGTCTGGCGCGCTCCGCTCTCGCGATAGAACGGACCTGAGAAACGGCTTGGCCAGTGGCATACGATAACCGCCACATCCTCGCCCGCCAGCTCACCACGTACGGTGAGGAAACCACGGGTCTTGTAGGCAGAATCCTTGGCAAGTTCCTGTACGTAAGGCACCAATCGGGTATTCTTCACCGTGAAGAGTGCCGGATTATAGAGCAGCGCACAATCGATGCCTCGCTTATCGGGACCCTCGATATGGCAGAACTGCATGTTTCTTGCCTTGAGGGGCGGCTGCGCGGTGAGATCTTTCAGCACGTTGGCATTCTCAACCTCAGACAGACCGATGAAGGCACAGCCCACGTTAGGCAGCACATCGGTACCCATGTCGGCAAGTGCACGCGACATATTCTTGAGTTTATTGGTATATTTCATACCATTCCATCCCTTAGCAGGGAGATACTCGTAATCATCCTTACCGGCATCATGGCAGGTATCGAAGAGGTTCTCCTGGTTATAGAAACCCACAGCATACACCTGATACTGCCTGTTGCCTGAAGTCTGCGACTTCTTTTTCTGTGCTGTAGCGCCCAGCCCTATCATGAGGAGGGCAGCCAGCAAGAGCAATTGTTTTCTCATACAATATTAATTATTAATGTATACCTTATTATATATGTATTTCTTAACTTCATAAGGAAATACGCAGCAAAGATACCTAAAAAACCGGAAATATCTCCATAAAAACGAATATTTTTTCAGTTTTCATGCATTTTTAACATAAATAACTTCTCTTTTAAAAAAATTTTTTGTTACTTTGCAGCACTTATAATTATTTTTGATCGGGACAGAAGACACAAGACCAGAAACCATGATAAGTCCCCCTTACAGTTTACCTAAACAAAATCCAACGGGACTATAAATATATCATCACTGCTCAAAGAAATCACTGTTGCCGATCTATTAATATTTAAAACATATAAACTATGCAGAAGAAAGTAAACTTAGCAATGTTAGCGCTCTTCTCGTGTTCATTGGCTATGGCTCAGAACGAAAAGACTGACCAGAACATAGCCCAGGGACTCGACGAGAATGCTTTCACCTTCTCCGAGGCACAGTTGGGCGAGGACGATGACATGTCATCCAATGTCACCATCCTCAATTCTACAAGCAACGTATACGCGAGCCAGGCAGGTTACCGGTTCTCGCCTGCACGTTTCCGCTACCGTGCCTTCAACCAGAAGTACAACGATGTCTATATCAACGGTGTTTCCATGAACGATATGGAGACCGGACAGTTCCGTTTCTCCAACATCGGCGGTTTGAACCGATTCTCCAGAAACGTAGACTTCGCCCTGCCTTTCGAAGCCAACGGCTATTCGATGACGGGCATGGCAGGCTCCAACAACTATGATTTCCGTGCCGGAAGCATGCAGGAAGGACAGTATGCAAGCGTAGGTGTTGCCAACCGCAACTATACCCTGCGCGGACTCTACTCCTACTCCAGCGGTTTCAACGAGAAGGGATGGGCAATCACAGCCGGTCTCACCTACCGCTGGGCTAACCAGGGATACGTAGAGGGAACCATCTACAACGCCCTCTCCTATTTCTTCGGTGTACAGAAGAAGTGGATGAACGGCCACTCGCTGAGCTTCTCCACATGGGGTAACCCGACAGAAAGAAGCACCCAGGGAGCATCTACCGACGAGGCTTACTGGCTGGCAAACGACTACCAGTATAACCCATACTGGGGATACCAGAACGGACACAAGAGAAACTCACGCGTAGTGAACGACTTTGCCCCTTCGGCTATCGCAACATGGGACTGGGAAATCAACGACCAGATGAAGCTCACCACATCGGTGTTCGGAAAATACTCTATGTACAAGAGCACCAAGCTCAACTACAACAACGCAGAGAATCCACAGCCAGACTACTGGAAGAACATGCCATCAGCCAACTACTATGTATGGGGCGACTACAAGAACGGCAACAACATGTATACCTGGGAAAACTGGAACAACGCCGTAAACTACTGGCAGGCAAGCAAGCAGAACCGACAGATTAACTGGGACCGACTGTACTATGCCAACCAGCAGGCAGCCAAGAACGGACAGGATCTGCTCTACTATGTTCAGGCTAAGCACAACGACAACCTGACCCTGAGCCTGTCATCCGTTCTGAACACCAAGCTGACAAAGAAATCGAACCTGGCAACAGGCATCATGCTCGGAAAGAGTACCAACCAGCACTATCAGACACTGGAAGACATGCTGGGCGGTGCCATCTTCCACAACATCAACACCTATGCCCTGGGCGATTATCCTAAGACCGACCCACGTGTGCAGTACGACCTGAACACAGCCGGTCCTAACAACACAGGCAAACTGGTTTACGAGGGCGACAAGTTCGGTTACGACTATCGCATCGACGTAAACAAGGCAAACGCATGGAGCACCTATACAGCCGAATTCTACAACATGAAGGCGATGCTGAGCGGACGTATCGGATATACCGGAATGAACCGCCGCGGCTACATGCGCAACGGTATGGCACCGAACAACAGTCAGGGCAAGAGCGGCACAGCCAACTTCCTGGACGGTGGCGTAAAGGGAAGCCTGAACGTGGATATGGGCAGAGGTCATGCCTTCAGCATCGGAGCCGGATACGAGCTGCGTGCGCCGATGGCAAACACAGCCTTCATCTCGCCTGAAATCAGCAACGACTTCGTAACTAACCTCAAGAACGAGCGCATCTTCAGCTCAGAATTCAGCTACCTGTATCGCAACGCATGGCTGAGTGCCAACGTGAGCGGTTACTACAGCCGACTGGAGAACGTTACGGAATGGCAGAACTTCTACAACGATGATGAGAACTCATTCACCTATGTGAGCATGACCGGACTGAAGAAGGAATACTATGGTGTAGAGGTGGGCGCTAAGATCAAGCTCACTTCATGGCTCGACCTGAAGACTCTGGGTGCTATGAGCGAGGCGAAGAACATCAACAATGTAAACGCCGTATACATGCTCTCAAAGAGTGCTGAGGTTTACCGGGACAAGGCTTACGTGATGAATATGCGCGAGAGTGGCACACCGCTCACAGTGGGAAGCATCGGTCTCGATGCCCACGTAAACGGATGGTTCGTCAACCTCAATGCCAACTACTACGACCGCATCTACCTCTCTTATTCTCCAAGCTACAGATATGAGAAGGTACTGACCAACCGCCAGGCTGCCTACAAGGCATACCCAGAAATCTTTGCTCCTACCACACTCGACGGTATGAGCTGGACTGAGGATGCTGTAGCCCAGGAGAAGGGTCACGGAGGATGGATGGTTGACCTGAGCATAGGCAAGAGCGTGAGACTGAAGAAGGGTTCTCTCAACTTCAACCTCATGATTACCAACCTGCTGAACAACCAGACCATCGTAACAGGCGGATATGAGCAGAACTCACGTTCAAGCTATACACTGGATGCTAACGGCAACGTGAAGAATCCACGCCTCTACCAGTTCTCTAAGAATCCTAAGAAGTATTACACTTGGGGTACCAACGGCATGTTCCAGGTATCTTACAGATTCTAAGGAAGAGTTTCTCTTTAACATAAAGAACAGGGAGCAATCCCGTTTCTCTATAACAATAAAAAGAAAGAACAATGAAAAAGATAAAATTCATAGCATTGGCATTCCTGGCACTAACCCTGGGGTCGTGTATGGGCGACGGTTATGCTGACCCAGACCTGACCGAGAAGGTGCCTGCAGCTCCATATGGCAACAACAGCCTGAGGGAGAAGAATGTGATCAGCATAGCAGATTTGAAGACCCAGTTTGCTACGATTATCAACAGCGACAATGGCTACAAGCTAATTGAGAAGGACATGATGATCAAGGCGGTAGTGACGGGCAATGATGTCAGTGGCAATATCTACAACCAGGTGAGCGTACAGGATGCATCCGGCGCCATCATCATTGCCATCAACGGAAGTGGCCTGTCGGGTTATCTTCCTGTTGGTCAGGAGATTCTCGTAAACCTGAAGGGTCTCTATATCGGAAGTTACAAGAAGTTGCCTCAGATTGGCGGTGTGAACACCAAGCTCTCAGATGGAAGTCTGGGTATGGGAAAGATAGAGCGTGCCATCTGGAACGAGCACTTCAAGATTCTGAACCCTGGCGAGGCTGATGCAAGCACGGTAGTGCCAGAGGAGTTTGACTTGACAAAGCTTACTGATGCAGCCTATATGGATGCTAACGTGTGCAAGCTGATGACCCTTAAGAAGGTGAAGTTTGCTTCAGCTAACGGTACAAACGTATGGGCGCCAGATGATACCAATACGAGCCTGGAACTGATTGATGCCGAAACGGGCAAGAGAATCAACAAAAACAACCTGGTAGTGCGCAACTCGGGTTATTCTAAGTTTGCCAACGAGGTGATTCCACAGGGTGTATTCGATATCACCGGTATCTTCACCCGTTACCACAACAAAGACTATGACACCTGGCAGATTGTGCTTCGCAGCACGGATGACTTGAAGGCATCAGAAACAGGCGGTACATTGGAGAAGCCTTACACTGTGGCTCAGGCACTAGAGAAGATCAATGCCGGTACAGCAGGCGATGCTAAGGTTTATGCTACCGGTATCATCGTAAAGGTGAAAGATGTAGATACAGGCCAGTATGGTAACGGTACATTCGTTATCTCTGACGACGGTAAGGATACAGAAGGCAAGACTCTCGAGGTATTCCGTTGCTTCAACATCGATGGTGCAAAGTGGACAGAGGAAAGCAAGGGTATCCTTGTACCAGGCAAGAAGGTGGTTGTATCAGGCACCCTGCTTGATTATAACGGCACCAAAGAGATTAAGGGTGGCAATCTCATCTCTATCAAGTAATTACTGATTATCAAAATAGTAACAATATTTAAAAAGACAATTATATGAAAAAGTATATATTTTCAGTTTTGATGGCGGCGATGGCTGCCTTCACATTCAGCAGCTGCGAAGATGTGCCAGAACCTTATACACTGCCTACTCAGCCTGGTGCTCCAACCACAGCAGAGGCTAAGGGTACAGGTACTGCTGCAGACCCATTCAACATTGCCGGTATCATTAAGTATATCGAAGATGGCGGTAGCGCAGATCAGGAAGTTTACACCAAGGGTAAGGTGGTATCAGTTAAGGCAGGCAGTTTTGATGCTACTTATGGTAGCTTGAAGTATTATATCTCTGACGATGGTACTACTAATAACCAGTTCTATGTTTACAATGGTTATGCTGGTCCTAACCGTACCAAGTTCTCAGGCGAAGATGCACTCAAGCCTGGCGATGAGGTGGTGATTTGCGGAAAGGCGAAAAACTTCAATGGCACCAAAGAGTATGACACGGGCAACTATCTTGTATCTCTCAATGGTAAACCAACAAGTGGGTCTACAACCCCTGATACTCCAACCGATGGTTACATCAATGAGACATTCAGCAAGAGCTTCGGTTCATTCACAGCCAAGACCATTAAGGGTACAGCATGGGTTATCGACTCTTACGGCTACGCAAAGGCTACAGGTTACGATAATGTCTCTAAGACAACAACTCCATCTGAAAGCTACATTGTTTCTAAGGCTATCGACCTCTCTGCATCTAAAAGCGCGACATTGGAGTTCTCTTACATTCTCCGCTATGTTACAAGAAATGGTGCAGCCGTTGAGGGAGTAAAGAATCAGGTTCTCATCACAGACAATTACACCGGTGACCCAGCTACAACCAAGTGGGAAGACATTACAGGCACAATGAAAGAAGGCACAGACTGGGTGACCTGGGAAACATACAAGCACGACCTGTCTGACTTCAAGGGTAAAAAGAACGTAGTTATCGCTCTCCACTATGCCTGCGCAGCTTCATCAGGAACATGGGAAGTAAAGAATCTCTCAGTGAAAGAGGCTACAGGAGGAACTCCAGACACTCCATCAAAGCCTGATACTCCTGCTACAAAAGACGGCATTACCATCAACGACCTGACCGTAACTTTGGCTAACAGCGGTGTAACAGCTGGTGAAAGCCTTAAGATTGATGACATCAGCACATTGAAACCTGATGATACTCTTACAGAGATTAAATTGTCTGACGGCACAGTTATCGCATTTGACAAGAACAGCGGTACAAACCCTCCTGCTTACAACGCAAAGTTTAAAGAGTTGCGTATCTATGCAAACAACAAGATGACTTTCACAGCCAGCAAGCCTATCGCAAAGATCATCTTTACTTGCACATACGATACAAACAAGAAGTGGAATGCTGTAGGTAACAAAACTGCTACAGTAGTATTCTCTGGAAATACAGCAACCTATACAAATACCTTCGATGGTACAGGCGGTGGCGTCCAGCTCCGTATTGCCAAGATGGAAATCGTATACGCAAAGTAATTCCCCTAGTAGATATTATGTATTAGAAAAAATACTGATCCCCATCGTCCTCTACCCAAACAGAGACGATGGGGATTTCTTTTCATTCATTAAAAACATAGGTGTCAGGAGGGAACACGAACCTACGTATTATGCTCATTTCTAAAATATTTCTTAAAAAGAAGAAGAAATATTTGGTGGTTTCAGGAAAAAAGCGTAACTTTGCAGCCTGAAATTGATAACAGGCTATAATGGGCATGCCCCGATAAGGGACACGAAATGATGCAGCAAGCATCCCCATGACGTCTAATTTTAATAACCCAATAAAAATAAAAAAGAAAAATGAAAAAAGGTATTCATCCAGAGAATTATCGTCCTGTAGTATTCAAGGATATGTCTAACGGCGATATGTTCCTCTCTCAGTCTACATGCAAGACTAACGACACTGTTGAGTTCGAAGGCGAGACTTATCCAGTTGTTAAGATTGAAATCTCTAGCACATCTCACCCATTCTACACAGGTAAGAGCAAGCTCGTTGATACAGCGGGTCGCGTAGACCGCTTCATGAACCGTTACGGCAAATTGAAGAAGTAATAATATACCTTTTTTATAAGGATATATTTATTATCGCAAAGATACTGAGTGCATTCCAGCGTAGTTGCATATACGTAGGAATGCACTTTTTTTCTCTCACTACTATTTCTCATACAATCGATTTTCTACATATCTCTATATATAGAAAGCACTAAATCTTTAACTTCAAAACATTATCGAGAATTATGAAGCATACTAAGTTTTTTATCTTCGCGCTCGTTGCTGCGATGACGTTCTCTGCTTGTGGTACTGATGATTCGCTGCAGTTCTATTTTCCAGATAACGGCGGTACTACTGGTGGCGAATCAACCGACAAGAACAATACAAACAAGAATGTGGCTACTGCCAACATGCCACAAGTGGTAAGAAACGCTATCGGTGGTCTGGAGTTCCCAAAACTCAAGAACAATGGTACCAGCTATGCCATCGTTCACATAGATAAAACCACAGGTATGTTGAACTATTCTACAGAATGGGACGACAACATGAAGAGCCAGAGATGGAGTTGCTATACTTTCCATACAGGAAACAATAAAAACATTGTTAGTAGACCTAAAGATGATTATCCATCTGATACAGATTTAAAGTCTCTATATGGAGTGGTAGACTTCACTTATGATCCATATACTGGCAATGGAAGATATGATCATGGACACATCTGCCCATCAGGCGACAGAAGACTAAACAGTACCCAGGAAAGACAGACAGACTTTCTGACCAACATGCAACCACAATATGGTAGTTTCAACCAAAAGGGTACATGGTTTAAAATGGAGGACGCCTTGAGGAAAAAAGCCAGTTCTATAAAAAATGACAAGGATACTCTATTTGTTGTAAAAGGCGGTACTATAGACAGTCCTGAAAACATTATTGAATATATCAACGGAAGACAAACGGTCTATACTGCAACAACAGGTTACATCCCAGTACCAAAGTATTTCTTTGTAGCAATATTGGAAAAAGCGTTTGATACGGAAAGTAACAAGCACAAATACAGTGCTTTCGGCTACTGGTTCCCTCACGAGAACAAGGCATTTGAAAAGGGCGATAAGCTCGGCAACTATATCGTAAACATCAAGACGCTGGAAGACAAAACCGGCATCGACTTCTTCTGTAATCTCCCTGATGGAATCGAGAAGGAAGTGGAAAACGTAGATGCAGAAATCATCAAGAATCTGGGGTTTTAAATAAAAGGCTATATACAAACAAAGAAGAGGGTGTGTCATAAGTCTGGATAATAGTTGGCGCATAACAGTTGAGCAACGCATGCACATCAGCTGTTGTGCATGCGCATATCAGCTGTTATGCAAGCGCACAACAGCTGTTGTGCGGCCGAAGATACTGACTGTCTCAATAACATATCCTATCTCTTCCAACAACATATCCTATCTCTTCCAACAACATATCCTATCTCATCCAACAACATATCCTATCTCATCCAACAACAAGAAGAGGGTGAATCATAAACTTATGACACACCCTCTTTCTTTTGTTTATATCATCATCTTCTTGGCAACTTCTTGATAGCATGTGGCATGAATGCCCTGCCGGTAGCCTTACCGAAGCTAGGAGCTACGGAATCGGTTGCAGCTGAACGGGTCTTCTTACGGGCTCCACTCGGATCGTAACGCTCCAAATCGATATACATGACATCGCCCTTAGCTGCTCCTGTTCCTATCATATAACCATAGAACACATCACGGCCCTTTTCTTCACCTAGAAAGAAACCACTCTGAGAAGAGCCCAAATCCATCACATAAGTAAAACCAGATTTATTATAACGGATATAAATATCACCATTATTATCGATATACCAGGTAAACTTCAGGGTCTGGGTTTCACCCGTTTCTTCAATATAATCCTGTTCTATACCATCACCGCAGAGAGTATTAACCTTGTTACCCGTCTGATAGAACGTCATCTCGGCATTGAAACTGTAATTGTCACGTGACTGCCCATCCTCTGCAAGCTCAGAGAGCAGCACAGAGCCTCTCCAGTCGCCAATAAGGGTCTGAGCCTCAGACAGCAGGTAATTGTTCTGAGAGCTGTTAGAACCATTATTCCAGTAGTCCTGGTTCCATCCCCAGCCACCATGATTATAGTCATCATACCAATAATAATCATCATACCAGTAATCGTCATCATCACATGAGGTGAATGAGATACTCATCAAAGCTATGAAAGCCATTGTGAGAAGAGTAGTAAACTTTTTCATATCAATTTATCAGTTAAGTTATTTATATTCTTATATCTTCTATACTTTTGAGCTCTCGAAGAACAGCATTCTTTCTTGAACCCGATGCAAAGGTAGTGGTTTTTCCGGCTACCACAAAGGGGAAAAGGATACAAACTGAGGGGGAAATCCCTATTCTTTAGGAAAAAACTATTTTTTTATGGTATTAATTTCCATTTTAATGATGTATCTTTCTCTGTATCAAATATTTAACACAATCTTAACACATTGTTTCGATATTTTGTGTATCTTTGCATCAGTAATAATTCTAAGATCATACTTTTAGGACAAAGTAATTTCTAAGAATCAACTCAACAAATGAGTTTCAACTGTTAATTAATCGTTTAACCTTTAAAATTATTAAGTTATGAACAAATTTTTACGCTATTCATTATCATTGGTTCTGGCGTTCGTAGCTAGCGTTACATTTGCAGGAACAACTCCTTACAAAGTGTTGACTTTCCCTGACGAAGGTACTGAAGGCAAGGAAATAAATGGTTATGACAAAACCTGGAAAGCAACAATCGGAGAAGATGTCTGGACTATTGAGAATTTCAATACATACCAGTGGAATGGTTGGAAATTCATCAAATGCGGAAGAAAGAAAGTCACATCTATTGCTTCCATCACTTCACCTGCTATTGATCAGCCAATCAGCAATATTGTCTTGACCATCGACAATATTACTAAAGATAAGATCAATTCTATCAAGTTGCAGGTAGCAACTGATGCTGGCTGTAACAATGTAACTGAAGTAATCTCTGCCAAGATTGAAGATGGAGACCTGATTTTCGTGCCAACCAAATCTGCAGTAAACAATTACTATAAGTTTATCTTTGACTGCCAGGCTGGAAGTAAGAATGGTTTGATTCAGGTTTCTAAGATTGCATATTATAAGGTAGGCGATACTCCTGTAATCGTGGACATCACAAACACAGCAGAAACCGCTTATACCATTGCTAAGGCAAAGGAACTGATTGATGCAGGTGAAGGTCTGAGCGAAAGTGTATATGTCAAGGGTACTGTATCTCAGGCTAGTAAAGAGTTAAATGCTACATACGGCAGCCTTTCTTACTACATTTCTGACGATGGTACAACAGGAAATGAATTGCAGGTTTACGGTGGTCTTTCTTTCGAGAGTCAGAAATTCACTTCTGTAGAGGACATCAAGGTGGGTGACGTAGTTGTTGTTTATGGTAAGCTTAAGAAGTTTGGTACTACTTATGAACTTGATAAAAACAACATTCTCATCTCTCTGAATGGTAAAACTACCGGCATCACTAACATTACAGCAGACGAAGCTGCAAAGAACGCTCCTGTTTACAACCTCGCAGGCCAGAAGGTAACCAAGGCTTACAAGGGTGTAGTCATCAAGAACGGAAAGAAGATGATTCAGAAGTAATCAAATTCAAAACAACATATCCCTACTACTCCCCCGATATTCATTTATCGGGGGAGTTTTTTTGTTAGGCATAACATACAGCAAATCAACCAAATATTACCCCTATAACATGAAAAGTGGAATAATTTAATGCAATAACATAAAAAAATACACCTAAAACTACAATATCTCATTTATTTTCACTACCTTTGTTGCGATTAATAAACGTATACGAATAAAAATGATGAAAAGAAAATTATATATCACACTATTAGGACTGCTCTCTACCATTATGACAGCAGCTGTACCCTACTGCGATGTGAGAAAATTCTCTATCACAGACGGACTCGCTGCCAATACCATCTCAGACCTCAAGCAGGGCAAAGACAACCTCATGTGGTTCAGTACATGGAACGGACTGTCGTTCTATGACGGCTACAAGTTTCATACTTTCAGAGACAACCCCGATGATATTGACGTCCTGTCAACCAACCGTATACTCCAAATAGAACCATCCTATAACAACAACGTGTGGTGTATCACATACGACCACAAGCTCTACGTATACGATACCCACTTCTGCCGGTTCTTTGCTGTAGGACAGAAATTCAACGAACTGTTCAACATCGACCTGCGCGTGAGCCAGGTATACCCAATGAAAAACGGAGCTACATGGTTTACTTCAGAAAATGGAAAATACATCATCCGATCAGCAGGAAGAACCTTTGATGAGCGGAATATAGAACTCATCAAAGTAGGAGAAAAGGGACTCAGAAGCGGAAATGTATGGTACATCCATCAAGATATACACGGAAGAGAATGGGTGCTTACCGACAAAGGCGCATACATATATCATTCGAAAATTCCAAGCAAACTGCCTTTCAAATGGCTCAGAGGGGTGGGAGAAGATGAGTTCCTGGCAACTGAAGACGGTAAACTGGCAAAATATGACCTGCAGAACCGACTCACCATGATACCAATGCCAGAAGGCGTAACCCGTATCAACGAACTGAAAAATACAGGTTACCAGCTCCTGCTGGCAACCAATCTGGGTGTGGTCATCTACAACCCGCGCACCTTCAAGTTTGATATCATCAACGTACAGAGCCCGAGTCAGCCTCTGGCAGAGGTAAAGAAGATTTATACCGATGCTTTCGGTATGGTATGGGCATTCACTGACGGCATGGGAGTAACCCTCGTCAATCCGAAGACTGGACAGAAGCAGTGGCTCTTTGCCGACCAGGACGACCCGATGGACCGCACAACCTGCGAAAGCAATTTCATCACACAAGATGAACACAAGACCCTCTGGGTAGTGCCAAGAGGAGGAACCTTCAGTTATTTTGACCGCAAGGCAGGAAAACTGGTGCCTTATCTGCTGAGAAGCAATTCATCGGGCAACTACCGCATACCGAAGATTACGAAATATGTACTCTCAGACCAGGGAATCCTCTGGCTGAAAGGCTCTCACGACCTGACACAGGTAGTCTTCAAATATCACCCTTACATTATCAACAAGCTGGATGTGGGCGAAGACGAAGTGTTCTCGGTGAATGCATCGCCAGACGGACATATCTGGGCTGGTTATCACAACGGAGTAATCCAGGTGCTCAACGCATCCTACCAAAGCATCGGATACCTGTCGCCAAGCGGACAGATTGTGCCACAGCAAGTAAACTTCGACGAGAAGGGCATCATGTCTATCCACTTCGATATCAAGGGAAGAGCATGGATAGGAACCAACGGAAATGGTGTCTATCTGATAGATAAAATGCAGGTAAGACACTTTGTTTATGATGCCAACAACCCGTCATCGCTGCCGTTCGACAAGATACAAGACATTGTAGCCGACCGTACCGGACGCATCTGGATAGGTACCTACGGAGGTGGTCTGGCACTTGTTAACGAGGCGGCAGACGGCAGTATCAGCTTCATCAGTAAACGAAACGGACTGCCTTGGGAGAAACAGCACTACGACCGCATACGCCGCATCTGCTGCACCACTACGGGAACCATTCTCGTAGGAACTACAGATGGTCTCATCACCTTCAGTGATGCCTTTACAAACGCAAGAAAGATCAATTACCACAAGACCTACTACATACCGAACGATACAACAAGTCTGGCTGCAAACGATATGAACAATATCCTGGAGCACACCAGCGGCAAGATGTATATCTCGCAACAGGGCGGTTTGATGGAAGAGATTGTGAGCAAATCGCTCCTGCAAGACAACCTGAAGACGAAATACTTCCATGCCATCGATATTAACGAAGGCATCGTACAGGGCATGGTAGAAGACAACCAGGGAAGAATCTGGGTAATCAGAGAATCGAGTATCGACTGCGTAAACCCGAAAACGGGCCAGTGCAATGTGTTCGGACCTAACGACTTCGACTTCAACATGTCGTTCTCGCAAAGCCGTCCTTACCACGATCCGGCAAGCAACAACATCTCGGTAGGTACCCCTATGGGACTGATTACCTTTAATCCGGCTACGCTGAAGAAGAGCAACTACCAGCCTAAAGTCATCTTCTGTTCCCTCCACTATAGCGGAGAGAAGGAGTCGGAACCTATCCTGCACAAAGATAAAGTGGTGATTCCTGCCAACAAGCGAAATCTGACCATCACCTTCGCATCGCTCGATTATCAGCGCAAGTATCAGACCAAATACCTCTATCGCATAGATGGTTATACAGCTCCTGGCGAGTGGATATCGAACGGAAGCAGCAATAGCATCGGCTTTAACCGTATCAGTCATGGCGATTACGTACTCAAGGTGAGAGCCACCAACTCTCACGGTGTATGGAGCAAGTATGTGGCAGAACTGCCTATCGAAGTGCGCCCTACCTTCTGGGAAAGCATCTGGGGCAAATTTCTGATGCTGCTTCTGCTCTTCGGTATCGTAGGCGCAATCTTCTATACCTACAACCAGCGCCAACGCGAGAACGTAACCCACGAGATGAGCGTGATGAAGAACGAGTTCTACAACGATGCAGCCAACCGTCTGAGAACCCCTCTAACGCTCATCGGAGCCCCGGTAAAAACCGTTTTGGATACCGAACCGGGTATCACCCGAAAGGGCAAGGAACTGCTGAGAATGGTAATAGACAATGCCAACGAAATGCTGGTAATGCTGGACAAGGCTCAGAGATACGGCAACAAGGCAGACTTCTATACGAACAGCGGTCTGACCGAGGAAGATTACGACCTGACAGAAAGGGAGAAAGAGAACGGACAGATTGACGACCGCAATGCATCCGACTATCTGGAAGAAGTAAATAAACAGAAAGAAGAAAAGGATGCAGAGGCTGAACGCCTGGAAGAAATGGGCAAGGAACAGGAAACTGCACAGGAAGAAGCGGAACAAAAAGACCAGACGGTACTGGTAGTAGAAGACAATGCCGACCTGCGCAAGTTCCTCTACAGCATTCTCTCGCCTACCTACAACGTGCTGCTTGCAGAGAACGGAAAGACTGGTTTGGTGATGGCCCGCAAGGAGATACCAGACTTTATCCTCACGGACGTTACCATGCCTGTGATGGATGGTTTGTCGATGATTCACGAGATCAAGCAGGATACCACCCTCAACAACATCCCAGTGATGATTCTCTCGGCCAAGGCAAGCGTAGAAGATCAGCAGCGAGGCTTTGATGAAGGTGTTGATGCCTATATCACCAAGCCATTCTCTACCCCTTATCTGCTCGGCCGAATAGAGGCTATCCTCACCCAGCGCCGCAACATTCAGATGGATGTCATCAGAAAGCTGAAGGAAACTGGCGATAAAGATGCCATAGCAGCCCTGCGAATACTGCCTGCAGCAGCTCCTCAGCCTGCTCTTAACCAGGCTGAAACTAGTGCCGAGAGCGAAGCGGTTGACCCAAACAGCGAGCTGGCATTGATGGCGGCACAGATGCAGGACAGAACCATGATGCGTGCCTTCAGGTTTATTGTTGAAAATGCAGGCAACCCGGAACTCAAGATTGATGACATCTCGAACGAAATCGGTATGAGCCGAAGCGTACTATATAATAAGGTGAAAGCAACAACCGGAATGACACCGGTAGACTTCGTTCGCCATATACGTATCAAGAAGGCATGCGAGATGTTGCGCAAGACAGACGATACACTGAGCAGCATCGCCTTTGCAGTAGGTTTCACCGACCCTAAGTATTTCTCGAAGGTATTCAAGAAAGAAACGGGTATCGTACCTACTGAATACCGAAACAGAACGCAGGGATAGCCAGCATCATTACAGATGAAAGCAGTCATCATTACTGATGGCTGCTTTCATCTGTATTGACAAAAAGTAATACATATTACAGGACATATCTTCAGTTGTTGTCGGGCACAGCCTTCTTTGTTATCGTACACAGCAAAACGTTCAAGCAAGGAAAAAAGCAGAATAGTCATAAAATTGAGCCGTTTTGCTTTGTTTTTTGACCAAATATTGCAAAAAAGTATAAAAATGGGGGGGGTATTTGATTAATTTTCCCTTTTTACTGAAAAAAAGCTGAGAAAAAGTTTGGTGTTACAAGAAAATGTAGTATCTATGCAACAAGTTCTTAGAAAAGTTAAATGATAGATTAATCGTAAACCTCTTTTTCTTTGTTTTTTTGAGGAAAAAGAGGTAAAGAAAAAGAAATGCAGGGTTTGTGAAAATCCTGCATTTTTTATTTTTATGCTGTTTCATACTGATATTGTGTAGTTATATCGCCTACCTATTTTATTCTTCTATATTCTATATCTAACCGATATATATATACTCAGCTATATGGTATCTGTTTACCCAGATATACAATATCTATCTACATTATATATATTACGCTTATTCCTTCATCTATGATTTTGTTCGATTTTTAGAATTTTTAAAAAAACTCTTGAAGTATTCTAAGAGAAAAGTAGTATCTTTGCACTCTAGATCATATAAGTTGAGATCGGAAATATAGATAACACATACATAAAGATAAAAAAAATGAGAACTGTTTACGAATTTTCTGTTAAAGACAGAAAGGGAAAGGATGTTTCCCTCAAGGAGTATGCCAACGAAGTGCTGCTCATCGTTAACACCGCCACAAAGTGTGGTTTCACCCCTCAGTATGAGGAACTGGAGAAACTTTATGAGACCTATCATTCTCAAGGTTTCGAAATACTTGATTTTCCTTGCAACCAGTTTGGTCAGCAAGCCCCTGGTACAGATGAAAGCATTCATCAGTTCTGCAAGCTTACATACGGCACAGAGTTCCAGCGCTACAAGAAGATCAAGGTAAACGGAGACGATGCTGCCCCTCTCTTCAAATTTCTGAAAGAATGTAAGGGCTTTGCTGGTTGGGACGAGAGCCACCCTCTCTACCCTGTTCTCGACAAAATGTTGAGCGAGGCTGATCCTAACTACAAGGAGAGTGCCGATATCAAGTGGAACTTCACCAAGTTCCTCGTTAACAAGAAGGGTCAGGTTGTAGCCCGCTTCGAGCCTACCACAAGCTTCGATGTCATCGCTAAGGCTATCGAAGAGTGGTTGAACTTCTAATGAAAGATAGAAGTCTCGAACTGAGAATAGAATTTCTAAAATAAAAGAGAATAGAATCTCTAAATAAAAGAAAATAGAATCTCTAAATAAAAAGCCAGGTTGCTTTTCGCAGCCTGGCTTCTTTTATAATGTGATCTTGTTATTTCAATATATCTCAAAGAATAATTGTCAACTGTTTGCTATAAACTATTAACTGTTAACTGAAAATTAGTCAACCTTTGGCACATCCTTGAGGAACTGCTGGATTTCTTCATCACTCACAGAATAATCGTGCAAATCGCCATTGATAAAGCTATCGTAAGACGGCATATCGATAAGACCATGACCTGAGAGACAGAACAGGATAACCTTCTCCTTGCCCTCTTCCTTAGCCTTCAGAGCCTCACGTATAGTGGCTGCAATCGCATGACAGCTCTCTGGAGCAGGAATGATACCCTCGGTCTGAGCGAAGAGCATGCCTGACTTGAATGACTCCAGCTGAGGGATATCTACACCATGCAGATAACCATCCTTCAGAAGTTGGGAGATAATCATACCAGCACCATGATAACGGAGACCACCTGCGTGAATGTTGGCAGGCTTGAAATCATGCCCCAGAGTAAACATTGGCAGCAATGGAGTGTAACCTGCCTCATCACCGAAATCATACTCGAACTTACCGCGAGTCAGCTTAGGACAGCTCTCCGGCTCTGCAGCTATAAACTCAGTATGGCGCTCGCCTGTGAAGTTGTGACGGAGGAATGGGAAGGCAATACCACCAAAGTTACTACCACCACCGAAACAAGCAATCACCTGATCAGGATACTCACCTGCCATCGCCATCTGCTTCTCTGCCTCTAGACCGATAATGGTCTGGTGAAGTGCCACATGATTGAGCACAGAACCCAGCGTATACTTACAGCCCGGTGTGGTTGTAGCCAGCTCAACAGCCTCACTGATGGCAGTACCGAGCGAACCAGGATGATGAGGATCACGTGTGATAATGTTCTTACCTGCGCGTGTACTCATGGAAGGAGAACCCTCTACAGTGGCTCCAAACGTACGCATGATGCTGGAACGGTATGGTTTCTGCTGCATGGTAATCTTTACCTGATAAACTGCTGCCTCCAGGCCGTAGAGTTTTGCTGCATAAGAGAGGGCTGCACCCCACTGTCCTGCACCAGTCTCTGTAGTGACATTGGTATCCCCCTCCTGCTTACAGTAGTAGCACTGAGGAATGGCTGAATTGATTTTATGAGAGCCTAACGGATTGATACTCTCATTCTTGAAATAGATATGCGCCGGAGTACCGAGTGCCTCCTCAAGGGCGTAAGCACGTACAAGAGGGGTTGAACGGTAGAAGGTGTACTTCTCCAGCACATCTTCCGGAATATCAATCCAAGCGTGCTCTGTATCAAGTTCCTGCTTTGAGCACTCCTTATTAAATACGTGTGACAAATCATCAGCATTCATTGGCTGGTGTGTCTGAGGGTTCAACGGTGGCAATGGCTTGTTAGGCATATCTGCCTGAATGTTGTACCACTGAGTAGGAAGTTCCTGCTCGCTTAAGATGTACTTTTTCTGTCTCATATTTATATATATGTTTAAAATTGTTGTATGCCAGAACAAAGGTACAAATAAAAAATGAAATAAAGAACTTTTTTATGTGTTTTTCCACTATTTTTTTATTTTTATCCAATAAAATAGTTCATTCTACAGGTATTATTTGTTATATAAGTGTATTTTCAGTGTCATTTTTATAAATTCAATCAAATATTACCCCATAAAATACCAAATATTACCCCCTATATTATAATAAAAAATAGTATCTTTGCAACAGAAAAATTCAAAATGCGTTGTGAAACGCTTATCATCATCTTTTACTTATACAAAAAAATAAAACATTGGAGTTCAATAGTGATATTGAGATTCCAATGTTTTTTTATACACTAAACTGAAACATATCATCATGTAAAGTTGACATATCATCATGTAACGTTGTCAGATTTCTAACCTTTCAGTATAAATCAACAGTCTGTTTTATTGTCTACTTCCACAATTGATACAGGATTTTACCCATAGACTGCAGACACAGATTATTTCTTTTCATTACCTAAATCTATCTGCGATATCTGATTCAACAGATTTACAGCCTGCCCTACTGTCTTCACATCATTGATGCGAAGCATTCGCTTGTTGAATTTTTCCTTCAGAACACAATCTTGAATATGACTGGTAACGTAAGCGAGTATGCGGTTAAACATCTGACTTCTGTAGAACGGACTGTTTACATTGCTCACAAACTGCATCTGCATATAGCCCTGCTTGAGAATAATCTTCTCGCAACCTAGCTTCTTGCCTACCCTACGCAGACCTACCACATGCATCAGTTCGTCTGCTTCATGAGGCACAGGACCAAAACGGTCTATCATACGCTTGCGGTAAGCCTCTACTTCCTCATCGCTCTCAAGACGGTCCAGTTCACGATAAAGGAGCATGCGCTCACTGTCACCCGGCACATAAGTCTGAGGAAAATACATCTCCAGATCGCTCTCTATGCCACAATCGTCAACGAAATCATCACCCGTAAGCTGGGCACCTTCATCCATCTTCTCCTGATAAAGATCACAGAACTCTTCGTTCTTCAACTCTGTGACAGCCTGAGAGAGAATCTTCTGGTAGGTTTCATAACCCAGATCTTCCATAAAACCGCTCTGCTCAGAGCCCAGCAGATTACCCGCACCGCGGATATCCAGGTCCTGCATGGCGAGATTGAAGCCACTACCCAGTTCGCTGAACGTCTCCAGAGCCTCCAGACGGCGACGCGCCTCAGGAGTAAGTGCACTCTTAGGTGGCGCCATCAGATAGCAGAAAGCCTTCTTGTTGCTTCTTCCTACGCGTCCACGCATCTGATGCAGGTCACTCAATCCGAAATGATGAGCATCGCTCACGATAATCGTATTGGCATTGGAAATGTCGATACCGTTCTCTACAATAGTGGTAGAAAGCAGTACATCATAATCGTAATTGATAAAGCCCATGATGATTTTCTCCAAATCCTCAGGCTTCATCTGTCCGTGACCGATTGCTACCCTACAGTCTGGGATATGCTTCTCGATGAGCATCTTGAGCTCCGGAAGCTTGGATATTCTGTCGCATACGAAATAAACCTGTCCGTTTCGGCTCATCTCGAAATTGATGGCATCGCAGATAACTTCACTACTAAACGTTACCAGTTCGGTATGAATCGGATAACGGTTAGGTGGCGGAGTGCGCATGATACTCATATCCCGGGCGCCCATCAGAGAGAACTGGAGGGTTCGCGGAATCGGAGTGGCACTCATCGTGAGTGTATCGACATTTACCTTGAGCTGACGGAGTTTCTCTTTGGTAGACACACCGAACTTCTGCTCTTCATCGATGACGAGCAGTCCCAGGTCATGCCATTTCACGGTCTTTGATATCAGCTTATGCGTACCTATGAGGATATCAATCTTACCCTCTTTCAGGGCATCAAGCACCTCTCTGGTTTCCTTCGTTGTACGGGCTCTACTGAGATAGTCTACCCTTACAGGCATGCCTTCCAGACGCTTTTTGAAAGTCTGATAGTGCTGGAAAGCCAGAACGGTAGTAGGCACCAGCACTGCAACCTGCTTGCTGTCGCACGCTGCCTTGAAGGCTGCACGGATGGCAACCTCAGTCTTGCCGAAGCCCACATCGCCACAAACCAGACGGTCCATCGGTCTGCCGCTCTCCATATCCTTCTTCACCTCCTGAGTAGCCTTATTCTGGTCTGGCGTATCTTCATACAGGAAGGAAGCCTCCAGCGTATGCTGCAGATAATTGTCGGCACTGAAGGCGAATCCCTTCTCCCGTCGGCGCTGGGCATAGAGTTTGATCAGGTCGCGCGCAATGTCCTTGATTCGCTTCTTAGCTTTGTCCTTGAGTTTATCCCAGGCACCTGTACCCAGTGTAGACAGGCGAGGCGGAGTACCGGTATCGCTGCGGCGATATTTGCTGATTTTATAAAGCGAGTGGATAGAAACATCCACCTTGTCATTGTTCGTATAGACGATGCGGATCATTTCCTGGTAGCTGTTGCCCGCAGGAACCCTAACCAAACCGCCGAACTTGCCGATACCGAAGTCTACATGCACGATAAAATCTCCCACTTCCATCTCCTGCAGTTCCTTCATGGTGAGTGCCATCTTGCCGGCTCTCGCTTTATCTGAGCGCAGGTTATATTTATGAAAACGGTCAAAAATCTGATGATCGGTAAAGAAACAGCACTTCTTGTCATGGTCAGTAAAGCCTTCATGAAGCGTCTTGTCTACCGGTGTAAAACGGATGGCGTAGCGCTTCAGCTCTTCGCTTTCAAAGATATCCTTCAGGCGCTGTTGCTGCTTCTGGCTATCTGCCAATATATATAAGGTGTAACCCTGAAGCAGGAAATCCTCCAGAGTCTGACAAAGCAAATCGAAATTCTTATGGAAAAGAGGCTGTGGAGCGATATTGAAAGGTATCACAGCCGAACTCTCTGACGGAGCGACCTTGCCGAACTCGATACGGAGATGAACCGCTACTGCCTTCTTGAAATCGAGCGGAGAAACGAGGTTGAGCTCGGTCTTCATGTCATGTCTGATGCGCTCAGCCTCTACCTCAGTAGCTCCCTCCAGCTGCTCGGTAAGGCTCTGCGATGAGAAGCCTTCGGTATAGATCTGACCGATGCGGTCGCAAACGAAAGAAAGGTCTTTCGCCACGACTGGCGTACTTTCGGAGAGGAAATTGAGGAAACACTGTTTGTTGCTCTCGATATGGGCGAGTTCGGGCACGATTTCTATCTCTGTGCGCTTCGCCTGCGAGAGCTGGGTCTCAACATCAAAGGTACGGATGGTGTCAATCTCATCGCCGAAGAAGTCGATACGGAACGGATATTCGCAGCTGTAGGAATAGACATCGAGGATGCTTCCACGCACGGCAAACTGACCCGGTTCATAAACATAATCGGTTTCTTTGAGTTCGAAATCGCGCAGGGTATGAACCACATCGGTCTGAGCAATCTGCTGGCCTACAGTCAGTTTCAGAATCCGTTCATTCAGATTCTGCTTAGCCACAACGAGTTCTGCCAGTGCATCGGGATAAGTGACTACCAGGAAATGTCCTCCCGAAGAGAGGCGCGCCAGCACCTCGGTACGCAGGATTTCATTTGCAGCATCACGCTGCCCGTATTTCACGGCACGCCGATAACTGGAAGGGAAGAAGAAGACCTTCTCCTGCCCAATCATCTGAGTGAGATCGTGATAAAAATAGCCTGCTTCATCGGCATCATCCAGTACGAAGAGTACCGAACGCCTCATCTTCCCTTGCAGAGAAGCAAAGAACATCGGAGCCGAAGAGCACAGCAAACCCTGGAGAAAAATGGAATGAACCGACTTCTTCCCCATCAAATCAAAGAGGGCATCCGCCTGTGGCGAACGCCCGTATGTTTTTTCTATCTTTTGGATTTCCATCCAAGTACTGATTAGTGATTACTGATTACTGAGTAGTGATTACAGAGTATTAATCCTTCTTCGGATATTTCTTGAACCAGCCATCCAGGCGCAGTCGCATCACGCCAAAGAAAGCCTCACCAAAGATGCCACCACTCATCTTGCTCACACCTTCACGACGGTTAACAAAGATGACAGGCACCTCCTTGATCTTGAAACCTATTCGGTGAGCCGTATATTTCATCTCTATCTGGAAAGCATAGCCCTTGAAACGGATAGCATCCAAATCTATGGTTTCCAATACCTTACGTCGGTAGCAGACGAATCCAGCTGTGGTATCATTCACCTTAAATCCGGTTACGATACGTACGTATTTAGAAGCGAAATAGCTCATCAATACGCGTCCGATAGGCCAGTTGACCACGTTCACACCCGAAATATATCTTGAGCCTACAGCCACATCATACCCCTCATCGTGAGTTGCCGCATAGAGACGAGGCAAATCATTAGGATCATGACTGAAGTCGGCATCCATCTCGAAGATGAAGTCATAGCCCTGCTTCAATGACCATTTGAAGCCCATGATATAGGCTGTACCCAAACCGAGTTTACCCGAACGCTCCAGGATATGCAGACGACCGGCAAACTCATTAGCCATCAAGCCCTTAACAATGGCAGCAGTACCGTCAGGACTTCCGTCATCGATAACGAGGATATCAAACTGCTTTTCGAGACCGAAGACAGCACGGATGATTTTCTCGATGTTTTCCTTCTCATTATATGTAGGAATGATTACTATGCTATCACTCATAACTTCTTATAATTTTAATGATTCTGATTCTATATAATGTAATACAGATGCAAAATTACAACTTATTTTTGAAATAACAAGCGAAAAACCGAAATTATTGGTCCGGATTCTCTACAAAACCCTGATATTTCTTGTCAAGCCCGTTCATGATCGCCTCATAGCTCTTGTTCATCTGGTTCTTGATATTGTCAGCTCCCTTGCCAATCGGCTCGATAGGCTCATGAATGGTGAGCTTCAGAGGATGCCAGAAAGCCCAGTAGATGTCCTTCATGCGAGGCTTCACATCAAAACTGCCATTGATGGTAAGCGGACATACCGGCAACTGCAGTTCATCGGCAAGCATGAAAGCGCCGCGGCGGAACACGCCCATGTGCCCCGTAAACGAACGGGCACCCTCTGGGAATACCACCAGCGACATGCCCTCTTTAAGCACCTCGCGAGCACGGTCATAAGAAGCGCGGATCTTAGAAGGTCCGCTCTTGTCTACAAAGATGTGGTGCGCATACTCACAGGCGATACCGATGAGAGGCACTTTGCGCAAGCCCTTCTTCATCATCCACTTGAAGTTTCTGCCCAGAAAACCGTATATCAGGAAAATATCAAAAGCGCCCTGATGATTGGCCACGAAAACATAACTCTGGTTCTTCTTGAGATGCTCACGTCCCTCCACCTTTACAGGCAGAAGGAGGATGCGGACCCAAAGCCAAGACCAATACTTACCGGGATAATAGCCCCAGAAATGGCCATTGCCCAGCATACATCCCAAAACGGTAGACAGACTGGTTAAAACGCTAGCTACCAACAGGATAGGCAAGCATATTACAAGTTGATACAGACGATATAAGTACTTCATTTTTTATTTAAGAATGAATAATTTAACACTCAACATTTAACATTCAACACTTCTTATTTTCTCTTTAGTGTAATGACCACGATTTCTGCCGTAGCCCCTATGCGGATTGGAACGGTACCGCCCAGACCCGATGTGGTATAGAGCTGGCAACCCTCCTCCTCGAAGAGGCCGTAATCATAAGGAGTAAACATCGACGGACGCAAGCCCAGGATACTGATCTGCCCCGCATGCGTATGACCGCTCAGCGTAAGCTGCGGTGCTACGACCAGCGAATCCTTCCTGTCAGGTCCTATCACATCGCCATCCTCATCCTTCTCCTTATTAATAGTAGAAGGCCAGGTCTCGCGCCATTGCTTCGGAATATGCTGCAGCATCAGCACGAAAGAGCCTGGTCTGATGCCATACAGCGCCTTCCTTACGTTGGTTCGCTTTGGTTTGTCATAGTTCTCTGTACCAGCTACATAGATGCTGTCAGCACCTCTATGCACCGCCACATGCTCATTCATCAGCAGGCGCCATCCGCAACTCCGCTGGAAGTCCTGCATCCGCTTCTCGAGCGCAGCTATCTCCTGCTCATCATCTACATCCATATAATAGGTGTAATCGTGATTGCCCAGCACACTCATCACGCCATCTCTGGCTTTCAGACTGCTGAGCAGCGCCTGATACTCAGGCAGTTCATCGGGCGTAACATTCTGTAAATCACCCGTAAAGCAAATCAAATCAGGTTTTTCGGCATTGATGCTGTCGATATCGCGCTGAGGCAGATGACCACGCCAGCCATAGTATGACCCGAGATGGATATCGCTGAACTGAACGATGCGATAGCCCTCGAAAGACTTCGGCAGATTAGGTACATAGATGGTGATACGCTTGACTTGCATCTTAGGAAAACCTTCGGTAAATCCATAGATAAAGCAGAAGAACGCCACCGCTCCCACTACCAGTCCGAGGAACTTGCCCCAGTTGCGATGGCCGTGGAGAAGCCGCATACAGCACCAGCCGAAGACACTGAACAGGCTGAAGACAAACTGCGGCACCGCACATACTGCCATCATCACAAACCAGATGTCGATGAGCACCGGATTGCGTGGCAGGAAGTTGGGCAGCATCGTGATATACGCGCTGTAGGCGATAACCACGAAAGCCGGCAACCAGAAGAGTACCCGCTGCCAGAGACTCTTCAGCCGTAACTTGCCATACCTTTTATATATCCACAGATACGGCAACAGGGTGAATACCACTACGGGTATCAATATTCTTGCTATCATTTCTTGATCAAACTTGATTGAAGATACGTTTTCATTGCCTGCACGGGCACTCCTCTGCGCTGTGCATAGTCGCGAAGCTGGTCGTCTCCTATCCGTCCCAGTTCGAAATACCGCGACTTGGGATGTGCAAACATCAGCCCCGAGACACTGGCATGAGGCGTCATCATTCCGCTTGTGGTGAGCCGGATGCCCACCTGACTCATATCGATGAGCTGGTCGATGATGAAGTTGGCACTGGTATCGGGCAGCGAAGGATATCCTATAGCCGGACGGATGCCCTGATAGCGCTCCAGATGCTGGTCTTCGATGCTCAGCTGCTCGTCGGGAGCATAGCCCCAGATGCTGCGTCTCACCTCTTCGTGCAACTTCTCTGCCGTGGCTTCAGCCAACCGGTCGCAGAGTGTCTGTGCCATCATATTGAGGTAGTCGTCCGAGCGATATTTCTTCTCCAGACCGCCATCTACCGTCGTGCAGAAGATACCCAGCCGGTCTGTTATTCCACTGCCCAGAGGACGGATGAAATCAGCCAGACAGAGATTGGGTTCTCCCTGAGCCGCCGGATGCTGCTGACGGAGCATCGGGAAGCGGACTTTCTGCCCTTCCAGCCAGATATCATCCCCCTCGCTGTTCGCCTCGAAGAGTCCGAAGACGGCATAGGTATGATATTCGCCTTCCCATGAATGGAGCATATCGAGCGCCTCTGCCTTCAGTTTTTCCTTTTCCTCACGAGGTTTGCCGCTCAATCCCCAGGCATGATAGAAATATAGCCAGTTGATATATGGCTCAATTTCGCTTATATTGTATACTATTCTTCGCATCCGATACGATATTTTATTTTACAATCCCCGTAAGATTTCCCTTTTCAGGAATTGCTTCTGAACTCCAGTTCTTCTCCTCTGCAAGCGGCATCAAACACGCCTTTGTTATAGATAAGATGACCATTACAGAAAGTCTGTTCCACTTTCCATGCAAACTCATCACCCTCTACAGGGCTCCATTTACACTTGCTCTGAATCACCTCTGCGGTCACCTTCCAAGGCTCTCCCTTGCGCACCACAACGACATCTGCCTTATAACCCGGACGCAGGAAGCCGCGCTGACTGATATGGAACAGACGGGCTGGATTATGGCACATCAGTTCAACCAGGCGCTCGATACTGATTACCTTTTCGTCAACAAGTTTCAGCATGCTTACCAGCGAGAACTGTACCATTGGCATACCTGATGCAGCCTTGGCACAACCGCCCTGTTTATCCTTCAACTGATGAGGAGCATGATCGGTACCTACTACAGTTATCTTACCATTACTCAGCGCCTTACGCAAAGCTTCGCAATCAGCAGCGGTCTTTACTGCAGGGTTGCATTTGATGCGTGCGCCCTTCACAGCGTAATCTTTATCCGAGAACATGAGATGAGCCACAACAGCCTCGCCTGTAATATTTTCATCCTTACCAAAGAACTCCAGTTCCTTAGCCGTAGTAACGTGAGCGATATGGAGATGCGCCCCGCTTTCCTTAGCCAGCTGCACCGCCAGACGGCTGCTTTCATAGCAAGCCTCCTCGCTGCGTATTTCCGGATGATGTTCTACGGCAGGGTCCTCACCCCATTTCTGCTTAGCCAGCTGCATGTTGCGGTTGATGATTTCGGTATCCTCACAGTGGGTCATCACCGGCAAATCCAGCTCTTTCGCCTTCTTGAAGATAGCCTGCAGCGCCTCATATTTATCCACCAGCATATTGCCCGTACTGGAGCCCATAAAGAGCTTGATTCCCGGCACACGATGCGTATCGAGCTGCTCAAAATCATTTACATTATCATTGGTAGCACCAAAGAAGAAACTATAGTTCACATGACTCTTCTCAGCGCCCAGCTGCCGCTTTGCCTGCCAGGCCTCCAGAGTGGTAGTCTGAGGCACCGTGTTAGGCATCTCAAAATAACTGGTCACACCACCAAAGGCAGCAGCGCGGCTTTCGCTCTCGATGTCAGCCTTCTGCGTAAGTCCCGGCTCACGGAAGTGGACATGATCATCAATCACACCCGGCAAAACAAAACACCCCGAGGCATCGATGACTTCATCGTAATTGCCACGGGGTGCCTCGCCTACATATATCTCCTTGATAAATTCACCATCCAACAAGAGGTCGCCCACAAAAGAGCGACCCTCATTTATAATGGTTCCATTCTTGATTAATTTCATATTACTAAACTTATAAAATGAAGAGTTTTACAAGATGTTAATGCCCAAGACCTTGAAAAAGCCCTGTTTCTACTCCTGACCTTCCTGTTTTTGAGGAATCGTAGGCGCAGCCAGTTCGTTGGCTGTAGGTGCCGGAGCCGCATCAGGATTTACCTGTGGAGCCGCTTCCATCTCTGGCTGCATGCCGCTCTGCGCATCTCGTGTACCGTTCATAATCTCCTGATTCTCTTGAGCTTTCTTATAATAGTCCTTTACATAAGGATCATTCTTGAAATAGTCGGTAGCCTTGCTCATGATATCCTCAATCCAAGGAGAGAGCATCGGATACTGGTTGCCCATTGTAACGAGGAAGAAGACGCCCGGTCCCAGCACATTGTTGAAGTTGTCGGTAACAAACGAAGTGATGAGCTTGTCTTCCTGCTCAGAGAGGCGGATGGATTCCTCGTTCAGATGCTTGTTGACAGCCACCATATCGCTACCGTTCATGATAGCCTGGTCGTGCTTGTGTACCAGTTCGCGCAACTGATTCTGAATCTGCTGGTATTTCTTGAAGAATCCGAAGAGTTTATCGTTCATAGGAGTACCGCTTACCACCTGCTGTGTATCATCGAGCTTCACCGTAATGCTTCCACTCTCCAGCACCAGCGGCAGCACAGGGTCATCATCCATGAAGATATTCGCCATCTTCATAGAGTCGACAGAACCCTGAAAATGGAACTGTCCGTGCACTACATCGCAAGAATCCACGTTCTTGAAATCGTTGTTTTCCAGTATCTTAAGGTACAGCATGCGCCCGTCCAGAGTACTTACGTTAGAAGTACCCGAGATATCGTAACTGTTGGCACAAGATGCAAGTGCCATCAAGGCAATGAATGCGTAAAATATTCTATTCATAAGCTATCTATATCACTTTCGGTGAACAAAAGTACAATCTTAATTTGAACTGACGAAATAAATTGCAGCAATTTAATTCATTCTTACAAGATTTATGTTTTGTTTGCACTCCTGTTGGCCACCGAAAGCTTTTTTCTCGTCCTTTCTATATTACTGATTGTTTTCCTTCTTCAGTTCATGAGAGATGCGATGCGTGGTATACAGTTCCAGCAGGGCTGCGATGAGGAGGAAGACTACCCACTTATTATAGAAATAGGTGATATAGGTCTCATAATTCTCAAACCAGCGGCGCAGGAAAGCATACACCGTATCTACCATCGAGATGCCTGAGAGCACGAAGAAGATGTCTGCTACATACTGCATGCGCTTCAGGCGGTGGATAACCAGCGAAGGTCCCTCATAGAACTGCATCGCCTGCATTACACTGAAGAGTATGGTGCCCAGCAGGAACCCCCAGCTCGTTACCTGCACCAGCTGCGGATGTGAAAAACCAAATGCGAAGCAAGCCGCACCGACAACCATCAGCACGCCGCCCAGCAAGAAAATAGCACTTTCCAGTTTACTCAATTGTTTCATTTTCGTCTTGTTCGTTAGTTTTTTCCGGAATATCCGAACTCAATACAAAGATATCTTCATCATCAGCCTTCATGAAATAACGCTGGCGGGCTATCTTCTCAAATGCCCGCGCACCATGCTGCATATCGCGCAGGGTACGCTTGTCGTTTTCATACTGCTCATGATACTTTTCTATCTCCGAACGGAGCGTAGCTATCTCTATCTGGTACTTAATGTGCTGTCTTACACTGTTGTCGTCAACTACACCAACTACCAGAACACCCGCTACAATCACTATAAGATACTTATAATGAGCGAGATAATTCCATATAATACCAAGTTTTTTACTCATTTCTTCCGAATTTGTTTGCAAAGATAATATTTTTTTGTTATCTTTGCATCATCAATTAAGAAAAAATAATGGAAGAGTATATAGTTTCTGCAAGAAAGTACCGTCCGATGACCTTCGATTCGGTTGTCGGACAGAGTGCATTGACCACCACTTTGAAGAATGCAGTGAAGAGCGGCAAGCTGGCGCACGCCTACCTTTTCTGCGGTCCGAGAGGTGTGGGCAAAACCACTTGTGCCCGCATTTTTGCGAAGGCAATCAACTGCGAGCACCCTCGCGAAGACGGCGAGGCATGCAACGAATGTGAGAGCTGCCGTGCCTTCAATGAGCAGCGTTCCTACAACATCTTCGAGCTGGATGCCGCCAGCAACAACGGTGTTGACCAGATTAAGGTTCTGATGGAGCAGACCCGCATTCCACCTCAGGTGGGCAAGTATAAGGTGTTTATCATCGATGAGGTCCACATGCTCTCTACAGCTGCCTTCAACGCCTTTCTCAAGACGCTGGAGGAGCCACCTCAGCATGTCATCTTCATCCTCGCCACTACCGAGAAGCATAAGATTCTGCCTACCATCCTGAGCCGATGCCAGATTTACGACTTCGAGCGAATGACGGTAGCCAATACCATCAACCACCTGAAGATGGTGGCTGAGAAGGAAGGCATACAATATGAAGAGCAGGCGCTCGCCGTGATAGCCGAAAAGGCTGACGGAGGTATGCGCGATGCCCTCTCTATCTTCGACCAGGCTGCCAGCTTCTGCATGGGCAACATCACTTACCAGAAGGTTATCGAGGACCTGAACGTGCTCGACAGCGACAACTATTTCCGTCTGGTAGACCTGGCTCTGGAGAATAAGGTGGCAGAGATGATGGTAACACTCGACGGCATTCTGAGCCGCGGTTTCGATGGCGGCAACATGATACAGGGGCTTGCCCAGCATGTGCGCAATGTGATGATGGCGAAGGATCCTCAGACCCTGCCTCTGCTCGAGACCAGCGACGACCAGAAAGCCAAGTTCCAGGCTCAGGCCCAGAAGGCACCTACACCTTTCTTATATAAGGCGCTGGAACTGATGAACCAGTGCGATATCCATTACCGCGCCAGCAGCAACAAGCGATTACTGGTAGAGCTCACCCTGATACAGATAGGCCAGATTACGCAGCCCGAGGATCAGGATGTGCCTAGTGCGGGGCGTATGCCCAATAGATTAAAATCCCTGTTTCAGAAACTCCTGGCTCAGTCTAAGCTTGCCTCTCAGGGTGCAGGTTCTGAGCCTTCCGGCAGCAGCGAAAACCGGTCATCACAGCCGGGAGCGTCTGCTGCTACAGCTACTGCTATGCCTTCGTCAGGGGCACCGACAGCCGCTTCTGCAGCCTCCAATACTGCATCTTATTCTGCATCTGCCACCGCAGCCGCATCTGCCTCTCCAGAAGGCTCAGCCGCTGCCGGAGCTGCTACTGATGCTGCATCGCCTCATAAGCCACGACTCAAGAATATCAACCTGGGCGGCATCGGCATGACCTTCTCTAACTTGAAGAAGAAGGAGGAGAACCAGCGCCGCCTGCACAGTCCGTATGATGATACCAATGAGGAAAAAGCGACCATCACGGGCGACCAGAACGAGTTCACCCAGGAGCAGGTGGAAGCAACATGGTTCAGTATGTGTATGAGAATGCAGAACAAGCTGGATTTCATAGGTTTAGCCAACCGCATGAAGAGTATTGTACCGAAGATAACCAACTATCCGCAGATAGAGGTTATCATCAACAACCAGCTCTTACTAGACGACGTTTTGAACATCAAGAACCGCATTCTCAAGACTTTCGTCTTAGGTCTTCACAACAGCGAACTGAGCATCAGCTACCGCCTTGCCGACCAGGAAGAGGTAGGCAAGGTTCTGACCAAGAATGAAGTTCTGGAACTTCTTATGGAGAAGAACCCTGCGATGAAAAAACTCACAAAGGACCTGGATCTGGTCATGACATAGAAGATACTCCACACGATACGAAATTCTCCACTCCATGTAGGACAACCTATACGGAGTGGAGAAACTAGTACTATCTTCCCCCAAATGCTGCCATTATACCCGGGCGTATGATGCCCAAGAGGTTATTCAGTATTCAGTATTCAGTTTTTTTCGCGATAGTTACCTTTTATATGGTTACAAATTGT
>ENA-UOJC01000279-UOJC01000279.1-human-gut-metagenome-genome-assembly--contig:-C104-NODE-279-length-93865-cov-8.572455_pt1 | contig 93865 bp, 82 predicted proteins | sample MGYA00242339_ERZ723886 | MGnify/ENA metagenome assembly ERZ723886 | reverse complement strand
CGAGTGTCCTCACAGCTTTTCAAATGCTGTAAGAACACTCGCCATGGTGCCGGTGACCGGACTCGAACCGGTACGTTGTTGCCAACGAGGGATTTTAAGTCCCTTGTGTCTACCATTCCACCACACCGGCGCATTGAACATTTTTATATAATTTACCACCATATCTGTAAATAGTCAAGGATTTACTATGACGGTGTTCCAGCGCGGGTGTAGGCGGCACAAATTTTGGGCATGAGAACGGCGCGTTAACCAAGCTTTGTATATTTAATGCGCTCAAGCCGATGGGCTTGGGCTATTTCATATAATACTCCTCAACGCAGACGGAGGCGATGGTGGACAGCAGGAGGAGCGCGGGGGGCGTTTCGCTGAGCGTCAGGGCGGCGTAATATGTATCATAGTGGAGCACGTAGTCGCCGCCGCAGATAACAAAGAGAATTATCGAAACGGCGAGCAGCGCGCAGCTTATGCGCAGGGAATTTATAAATATGAACCACGCAGCAGGGTGCATCCGGAGCATCCTGCTGATTATTTTTTTCATATGCAGCACCTCAAGGCAATCTTACGCGATGCGGGCGCGCGTTTCAAGCTGTATATTTTGCCAGCACTCCGCCGCGTAGGCGGCCGGGACTTCATAGAGACGGTCCGAGGCGCGGGCTTCAGGTTGGTTTCATGAAAAAAGTCCTGCGTGTATAGCACGCAGGACTCAGCCTGTAGACAAAGCTGTCGGCAATGTATAGAATTGCATGGGGAGAGTGCAGAGAGGGGACGGGAGTCCCCTTTCTGCGTTCAATCCGAGCTTATTCAGGAGTGTTTTTGAATACTCCTGAATAAGTTTTCAAGGCGTCGAACTTTGTCGACGCCTTGAGTCCTGCGTGTATAGCACGCAGGACTTTTATGATCTTATGCGCCGAGCATCCCCATGATATCGTCCATCGAGAAGTTCGACTTGTAATACGAAAGCTCGCCCGCGATGAGTTCGTCGAGGACGCGCATTCCAAGCAGCTCGACGGGCGCCTTGTCGTCGGTGAGGATATTGCTGCCGCCGGTGTACTCGGTGAGGCGCTGCGCCACGGTGGCCATCATCTCGGCATAGCGCGCATTCGTGAGCTTCGCGCGGCTCTCGTCAAAGGTCTGCTCCAGCGTGTCGGCATTGGTGCAGAAAACCTCAGTGTTAGTGTTGCCCGCGACGTCGGCGATATACGTGCGCTTGAAGACGCTCGCCATCGTGTCGCACAGATACTCGTTGAGAGAGCCGTTTTCGCGAGAGGTCATGTTCAGGTTCACGACCATGACGCCCTCGGGCTTGAGATGCCGCGATACCTCGGAGAAGAATTCAACGCTGGAGAGCTGAAAGGGAATGGTGATATCCTGATATGCGTCGACCATTATCACGTCGAACAGCTCGTCCGACGCGCTGAGGAAAGCCCGCCCGTCCGCAACGGCGACTTCGACGCTGTCCGGCAGGGAGAAATATTCATGCGCGATGTCGGCAATCTTGCCGTCTATCTCCGCGCCCTTGACCGAGATGCCAGGGAAATACCGCGTGCAGTAGCTGGCGAAGGTGCCGGAACCCATACCGAGGATCATCACGCTGCGGCCGCTGCTGTCGGAGCCGTCAAGCCCCGCCATGCACGGAGCGGCGAGCGCATAGTCGTAGTACATGCCGGTAAGCTCAGCGTCCTTGGGCTGCACAGACTGCACGCCGAACAGGACATTCGTTGCTAGAACGGTCTGGTGCGCGTCGTCCTTGACCTGAAGGTAGTTGTATATCGACTCGTCCTCGAGCGCCAGATCCTTCTCCCAGAACGCGAAGCTGTAAGACGGAACGCCGAAGCCGAGCGCGCAGATCAGTATGACGGCGATGCAGCCGGCGACGGTCTTTTTGCGCTCGAATATGAAGTACGCAATGCCGATGGCGGCCAGCACGCCGGAGAAAATCAGGAACGTGGCCGCAGTGCCGACGGCGGGAATGGTGACAAAGGTCGGAACAAAGGTTCCGATGATGCTGCCGATGGTGTTGAGCGCGTTGAGCCGCCCGACGGTCTTGCCGGTATCGTCCAGATTATCTACCGTGAACTTCGTCAGCGACGGGGTAACGGTGCCGAGCAGGACGCAGGGGAAGGCGAATATGAGCAGGCATGCCGCGAACGCCGCCCAGACGAGGAAATTCTTCGTGATGAACGTCGCAAGCAGGAACGATATACCGGCTATCATCCAGCGCCCGACAAATGGGATGAGAGCTATCCAAATCGCGGCGATGATGACGCGGCGATACAGCCGGTCAGGCGATTTGCTCTTGTCCGCCATGCTGCCGCCCCACACGTTGCCGACGGCCATGGCGATCATTATAACGCCGATTATGACCGTCCACACGATCTGGGACGAGCTGAAATAGGGAGCCATAAGCCTGCTGGCTCCAAGCTCGACCGCCATCACGGACATACCGGCGAAAAACTCCGTCAGATACAGAAACCATTTGGTATTTATCAGCTTGTTGTTCATTCAGACCCGCCTTGCTGCATGAGAATTTATCATGCAAAAGTGTAACATCATTCTGAAGTATTGTCAATTGACCCGACATGCTATGTTTATCAAATCTTAATGATAATTAAGGCGTATCTTCAGGTTGTGGAGCCTGTCGTTTGTTGACGGGGCGGCGGGGGATATGCTATAATTCTGGCACCGAGGGAGGCAAGGCCGTTGCGATTTTTAAAACGACACAAAGAGCTGCTCTGGTTTGGACTGTTTGCCGTTGTGAGCGCCGCATATTTTTCGCTGCAATTTCTGGGACTGCGGCATCACCTTATTCATACGCCGGTTGACGATGTTATTCCGTTCGTACCGGCGTTTATTATTCCGTACGTCCTGTGGTATTTTTACGTTCCCGGCATGATGCTGTTCATGTGCTTCAAGGACAGGGAAGTGTTCATGCGTCAGGTGGCGACGCTGTTTACGGGCGCGTTCATATGCATCGCGGTTTTCGCACTGTACCCGACGAGGATCGATTTCCGGCCTGACGCGTCGGGGGACGGGCTGCTGCTCGCTCTGTGCAGGCTGATCTATGCAAACGATCAGCCGTATAACGTCCTGCCGAGCCTGCACTGCTATGAGGCGACGGCGATACATCTTGCAAGCTTTGGCGGCGCGGCGGGGCGCAGATACAAGGGACTGAGGGCGGCGTCTGCGGTCATCGCGGTGCTTATCTGCCTGTCTACCCTGTTTGTGAAGCAGCATTCGGTGCTCGATCTGGTATCCGGATGTCTGCTGGCGGGGCTTGTGTACGCTGCCGTCGTGTATTTAAAAAAATAGAAAGATGAGAGGAATAGAATAAATGCCTGTAAAGGGAATGAATCTGCTGCTGATAAAGCCGTTTAATTTCGTGCATATCTGTCTGCTGGCGGCTGGAGTAGGCGCGATATATCTGATATGGTACAAGCTGCGCGGCAAACCGGAAAAGACGCGCGAGCGCTTTCTTGTCGGCCTGTGCATTTCAAATATTGTGCTATATATTGCCTATAAGGCGTTCCTGTCGGTCGATGCGGAGTTTGTGCAGGTGTCCGGACTTGAAAAATTCAACTGGTTCAATGAGCTGCCGCTCCAGCTCTGCAACATCAATCTGTTCCTTATCCCGATAGGGATACTCACAAGGAGACGCGGAATCCTCGGCTTTGCGTTCTTCATCGCGCCGCTCGGCGCGGCCATGGCGCTCACGTTTCCAGAGATCGCGTTCAATGGCTATTCGCTGCTGCTGCCGCGTATGCTGGGCTTTTACCTTACGCACCTGCTGCTCATTGTATGCGGCATCAGCCTGACGACGCTTGGCTTTTACCGGCCGGAGTACCGAGATTTCCCTGGAATTATCGCCGCTTTTATAGTTCTCTCGCTGGGGGCGCACCTCGTCAATACCATCCTGCGAAATACGGTATGCCCGCAGGCGGATTATTTCTTCACCTACGGCGCGGATATCAGCGTCCTGAATATGCTGTGGAGCGTCATTCCGATACCGTATGTGTACCTGTTGCCTGCGCTGGCTGTGCTGCTGGCGTACATGGGGGCGATAACCCTCGGCTTCAACACCGTTGACCGCCTGAGGGAAGACTCTGCTGTCACCGCGGAGCAGTAAATTTCATACGCGAATCAGACCGGCAGGTGAGATCTCACCTGCCGCTTTTTTGAAATACTTCAAATTTTGACTTGACATCGATATGTGATTAACATAGTATTATATAGGTAATTAAAACAGAAAACGGGGGTGGGGGGTATCAATCTTCAACATTTGGTCTATTTCTCGGAACTTGCAAGAACGCTTCACTATACTGAAGCGGCGAGAAAGCTGTATATCTCTCAGCCCAGCCTGAGCTATGCCATATCCTCACTGGAGAAGGAGCTTGGCTGCACGCTGTTTGTAAAAGGCTCGCATAATCTGAAGCTGAGCAAGGAGGGCGCGATATTTTACAAGTATGTCGTCAAGGCGCTGGAGCAGCTTGACGCGGGCAGAGAGGCCGTTGATGATGTGATAAGGTCGAGCAGTCAGGTGGTCTCGATCGCCTTCATTTACACCCTTGGCACGACGATCATACCGGGGCTCACCTCGTCCTTCAAGGAGGAGACGGGGAACAGGAACCTCATCTTCAAGCTTATACACGGTAACACGACGAATGTCCTTGCCGCGCTCAAGAGCAAGAACATCGATCTCGCGTTCTGCTCATATGTTGAGGACGAGCCGGATGTCGAGTTCATCCCGTACATAGATCAGGAGCTGGTGCTGATATGCCCGCAGGATCACCCGCTGGCGGTGTACAGAGAGGTCGATCTCGCGGAAGCGGCGAAGTATCCGATGGTGCACTTCATCGAGGAGTGCTCGATGCGCAAGTTTATAAACTCCATGTTCTGCAGCGTAGGCGATCCGCCTCCCATAGCCTGCGAGGTGGAGAACGACATGACGGTGGCGAGCATGGTCAACAACGGCATGGGCTTTGCGGTGGTGCCGTATGAGCACTTCCTGCGCAGCTGCAATGTCAGGATCATCCCGATAAAGAACCCGCAGTACAAGCTGTACATATATCTGGCGTACCTCAAGGATTATGAGCTGCCGCAGATGGCGCGCGCGTTCAGGGACTGGGCGCTCAAGAAGTCAAAGCTCAATCTTGAGAAGCTGCCGCCGCAGGTGATATGCGAAGATAGAAAAAATTGATAAAAAAAAATTATAATTTAATAATTAACAAATAACTGTGCACTTTCGCCAAAAAAATCACAGGTTTTTGGCGAAAGTGTTTTGCGTTATTTAGTTTGCGTATAAACTCATCAAAAATCTTGATTAGACAGCGGATGAGATGACTGTTAAAATAATAACGTCAAATATAAGACATCTCTTGATATCTAAGGAGGAAAGAATATGGAATATCCGTCTATTTTCTCGCCGCTGACTGTGAAGAGTATGACCGTGAAGAACCGCATCGCGATGCTCCCCATGGGCAGCAACATGGGCGGGGAGTTCGGCAATATCACCGACGACCACATCCGCTACTATGAGCAGCGCGCCAAGGGCGGCACGGGGCTTATAATCGTTGAAAACGCATGTGTGTACAAGCAGGGACTGAACGGCACGACGCAGATCCGCATCGACAAGGATCGCTACATCCCCGGCTTTAGCCGTCTCGTCGAGCGCATCCATTCCTACGGCGCATGTGCCTCCCTTCAGATAAACCACGCCGGCGCGGGCGCCATCCCCGAGCGCACCGGCATGGAGAGCCTGAGCGCTTCCTGCGAGCCCAACAAGGCCGGCGGTCCCATCCCTCGGCCGATGACCAAGGACGAGATCATGCACGCCGTCAAATGCTTCGGCGACGCGGCGGCACGCGCGGTCGCGGCAGGCTTTGACGCCGTGGAAGTCCACTGCGGACATTCCTATCTCATAAGCCAGTTCACATCCCCGATATACAACAAGCGCGATGATGAATTCGGCGGCAGCATCGAGAACCGCGCCCGCATGGGACGGCTCGTGCTTCAGGAGGTTCGCAGACGTGTCGGGAAAAACTTCCCCGTAGGCATCCGCATCACCTCGGACGATATGGTCGCCGGCGGCAACACCTTCAAGGATACACTGGAGATACTCAAATACTGGGACGAGTACGTTGACGTCTACAACGTATCCCTCGCGCTCAACTGCACCATGCAGTATCAGCTCGACCTCATGCACTTTGAGGACGGCTGGCGCACCGGATATGCGAAGAAGGTGAAAGAGACCTTCGGAAAGCCCGTCATCGCAATGGGCAACATCCGAACTCCGGAGCTTGCCGAGAAGCTGATACACGACGGCGTGACCGATTTCATCGGCATGGGCAGAGGCCTTATCGCGGAGCCGCAATGGGTCAACAAGGTGGCGAGCGGCCGCGAGGACTGCCTGAGAAAGTGCATCTCCTGCAACATCGGCTGCATCGGCAACCGCCTTGCCAACAACGTCGGCATTCACTGCACGATAAACCCCGACCTCATCCACAATGACGAGTACAAGGAGAAGAAGGTCTCCAGACCGACGAACGTCGTCGTAGTTGGCGGCGGCACGGCCGGACTCGAAGCGGCCTGCACCGCGGCGGAAGTCGGCTGCACGAGCTTCCTGCTCGAAAAGAGCGCCGAACTCGGCGGTCTTGCGAGAAAGATCAGCACTTTCCCCGAAAAGAGCCGCATCCGCCAGTTCGTTGATTACCAGACGCACCGCGCGGCGGGGCTGCACAATCTCTTTGTGTTCACCGAGGCTGACTGCAGCGTCGAAGCGGTCAAGAAGCTGCATCCGGACGTCGTCATCAACGCCACCGGCTCTGCGCCGCTGCTGCTCCCGATAAAGGGACTCAAGGAGCGGGTCGATGCGGAGAACGGCAAGGTGCTCACCGCGCTCTACATCATTGCGCACATGGACGAGTTCACCGCCATGGATCTGACCGGAAAGAACGTGACCGTAGTCGGCGGCGGCCTTGTCGGCGTTGACGTCGCGGAGTTCTTCGCAAGGAGAAACGCGAAGGTGACGATGGTCGAGATGGCAGACGAGATAGGCCGCGAGCTTGACCCGATCAACCGCTGTGCGTTCAAGGAGCTTGCCGAGCAGAAGAACATCCGCCTGCTGACCGGAACCAAGCTGCTTGAGGTCAAGGACGGTAGCTTCATCGTCGATACCGGCGCCGAGACGCAGGAGCTCGACTTCGACTACGGCATGGTCTGCATGGGCATGGCGCCTGTCAGAACTCTGGACGAGCCGCTGCGCGAGTACTGCCTAGAAAACGGCATCGAATACTCGAACATCGGCGACAGCAAGAAGACCAGAAAGATAATCAACGGCGTTCAGGAAGGCCGAAACGTCCTGAAGATACTGGAAAAGATGGAGATTCTCCACTGAAAAAAATAAAGGAGGAAAAAATTATGCCGGATATCAACGGTAAGACACTGCTTGTGGGGCTGCTCGCAACCCCCATCCGCCACAGCAACTCGCCCAGAATGCAGAGCGAGGCATTCGCAATGACTGGGGTAAATTGCGTACAGCTCGCCTTCGAGGTCGGCAACGAGCAGCTCGAGGATGCCGTGAAGGGGCTTCGCGCCCTCGGCGCGGTGGGCTTCAACGTGTCGATGCCCAATAAGCGCATGGTCACTCAGTACCTCGACGAGCTTTCCACCGCCGCCGCGCTCAGCGGCTCGGTCAACACCGTCGTCAACGACAACGGCAGGCTCATAGGCCACAATACGGACGGCTACGGCTTCTGGGAATCGCTCCGCAGAAACAACATAGAGTTCGTCAGCAAGAAGGCAACTCTCGTAGGCCCCGGCGGCGTCGGAGCTGCGATATGCGTGCAGGGCGCGCTCGACGGCCTCGGCGAGATAGCCATCTTCACGCGGGTCGGCAAGTCCGAAAAGACTGCGAAGGAGCTTGTCGAAAAGATAAACGCGAACACCTCCTGCAAGGCCGCAATGTACATGATCGAGGATGAGGCCGTGCTGCGGGAGCAGATCGCGGACAGCGACCTGTACATCAACGCCACCGGCGTCGGCATGGGCAGCCGCGCGGGCGAGAGCGTCATCACCGACGGCAGCATGTTCCGTCCGGAGCTTACCGTATGCGACGTCATATACGCTCCGCTCAAGACCAGACTTCTCGAGATAGCCGAGGAGCGTGGCTGCCGCACCATCAATGGTCTGGATATGATGCTCTGCCAGGGGGCAAAGGGCTTTGAGCTCTGGACCGGAAAGACCTTCCCGATGGAAGAAATACGCGCAATGTTCTTTTGATATAAAATAAGGGAGGATAAGCAAGGTATGAAAGGGAAAAACAAGTATTTGCCGGTGTGCGCGGCAATGTACGCAAACTATGCGGCACACGGATTCGGACTCATAATACTCACTCAGACAGCGGCGTGGCTGATGGAGAAGTTCAACACCGACATGGTGGGCGTATCCTATCTCGTCAGCGTCATGGCAATAGGCAAGATCGTAATTCTAGCAGTCTCCGGCGTCCTCTCCGATAAGTTCGGACGCAAGCCCTTCGTGTTTCTGGGCATAGCATCGTACATAGTGTTCTTCCTCGGCATTTACTTTGCGAAGAGCTATTCGATAGCGGTGTTTTTTGCGCTGTTTGCAGGCGCGGGCAACTCCTTCCTTGACACCGGCAGCATGCCGGCGTGGATCGAGGCATACCCCAAGGCCGGCGGCACCGTCACCATTCTCCAGAAGGCCGCCGTCTCCGTCGGTCAGCTCCTGCTGCCCGTCTGCCTTGCGTTCTTCATCAGCCGTAATATGTCCACCTCCAACCTCTACCTCGTCGCCACTGCGATCCTTGTCATTGCCGGCATAGTCATCGCAAGAGCGCCGTTCCCCCCGCTCACCAAGGCTCCCGAAAAAGGCTCCGTCCCCGTGGACGAGGACGGCAACGCCCGATTCAACTCCAAGCCCAAGCTCTGGCTTGAGGGCGCCTGCCTCATCGCCATCGGCTTCACCTCTACCGCAAGCTTCACTCTTTTCTCCAACTGGGTCAAGATATTCGGCCAAGAGATCATCGGCATGAGCGAGACCTCCGCGGCCTACTGCATCAGCATGTACAGCACCACTTCCATCATCGGCGTCGTCGTGACCTCCATCGCGATAAAGAAGTTCATCAAGCCCTGCCGCCTGCTCGTCGTGTACCCGCTGCTCTCCGTCGTTGCTCTGCTGCTGCTCGCGTTTGCGCCGAGCGCAGCGGTCTGCCGCATAGCCTCCATCGTCATCGGCTGGACTGCTGCCGGCGGCGTGCTCCAGATGGCCGTTGCGGTCATGGCCGACCTCTTCCCTATGGGCAAGGGCAAGGTCACAAGCGTTGTCTACATGCTCTGCTCCATCTGCATGCTCGTTATACCTACCGTTGCAGGCTGGGTATATAAGGCGTCCGGCTCCACCAGCGTTATGCTGCTCAATGCCGGAATCACCCTCCTCGGCGCGCTCCTCGGCGTTGTCGTAAACGTCCGCTACAACATGCTTACCAAGGGTGTAGCAACTGCCTGAGCGCATAAATAAAACTATAAAGGGGCCTTAGTATGCAAAACAATTTTGTCGCCATGATAATCGTCATATTATACATGGTCATCCTGCTGGCCATCTCCTGGTATTCGACGAAATACCTTCAGAAAAAGGACAGCGCCAGCTTCCTCTTCGCAAAAAAAGCAATGAGCTGGCCTCTCGTCGCAATGATCGTGTCCGGCTGCGCGATCGGCGGCTCCGCGACTCTTGGAGTCGCGGAGAAGGCCTACACCCACGGCATATCCGCAGCCTGGTGGACAATGGCATGGGCCTTCGCCGCCGTGTTCTACGGCGCGGTGCTCGCCCGCCGCGTCAACCGCTCCCGCTATGAGACGGTCAACCAGATGTACGGCGCCGTCTACGGGGACAAGTTCCTGACCGTGTCGGTCATCGTGCAGATACTCAACATGTTCGTCGTAAATGCGCTTCAGGTCTACGCGGGCGGCGCGATACTCTCTTCGCTGCTGCCGGAGTACTTCAACCTGAGCACCGGTATCATCGTCTCCGCGGGCGTGTTCATGGTCATCACCTTCATCGGCGGACTATGGGCGGCGGCGCTGTCGAATATCGTGAATGTCGCGGTCATCTATGTCGGCATCCTCTTCGGCGGCATACATGCGCTGAGCAGTGTCGGCGGCGTTGACGGACTCACCGCCTCGCTCCCGAGCGACGTTCCCTGGTTCGGCCTCAACGGCTTCAGCCTACTGATAGTTGTGGGCTGGTTCGTGACCATGTTCGTAAACGCAATGCCGCATACGGCCGTCACGCAGGCGGCGGTCGCGGCGAAGGATCCCAAGAACGCGAAGACCGGCATAATCGCCGCAGGCCTGATAATGATACCGCCAGGAATCTTCTCGGCGATATTCGGCATAGCCGCGGCAAAGATGTACCCTGAGCTTGCAAGCGCGTCTCTGGCGCTGCCGATGGTCGCGACTTCCTTCTCTCCGCTCATCGCGGGGCTTATCCTATCCGGACTCTGGGCGGCGGACGTTTCCACCGCGACGACCTTCATCATGGGCGGCAGCTCCATGATAATCAAGGACATCATCGTCAAGTTCTTCAAGAAAGACATGAGCGAGGAGAAGCAGCTTGTGCTCTCCAAGATCATGATAGTGCTCATCTCCGTGTTCGGCTGCCTCGCGGCACTGCAGATAAAGAGCATTCTTGACGTGCTGAATACGGCGATCGGCTTCTTCGCTCCCTTTGCCGTCATCCTGATCGTGACCTACCTCTGCCCGCGCTTCGCAAAGAAATCCACCTGCTGGTGGGTGTTCGTGCCGAGCTGCATCATTTATCTTGTATCGACCTTCCTCGTGAAGAGCCTTGCCATCGGCGGCCAGCCTGTGTTCACGACCGTTATCGTCGCGCTGATCGGCCTTGTCATCTCGAACATAGTTGACAAGCGCAGCGCCGACTGCGACAATCTCTATAAAAAAGAATCTGCTGAAAACTGAGAAAGGAGCCAAAGAATGAAAACATTGAAGGTTCGCGGCGTTACCCTCGGAGAGGGCAGAGAGAAGATAATCTGCTCTATCATGGATCCCAAGATAGAAGACGCGCTGGAGACGATGGAGCTTGTGAAGAAGTCCCGTGTCGATGCGATAGAGTACAGAGGCGACTGGAGCGAGGACGTCCATGATCCCGCCAAGATGCAGGACAACGTCCGCCGCATCCGTGAGCGCCTCGGCGAGTTCCCGATACTCTTCACCTTCCGCTCCGTAAATGAGGGCGGCCACCTTGACCTCCCCGCGGAGGAGTACATCACCCTGACCAAGGCCATGATAGACTCCGGCTGCCTTGACCTCGTCGATATCGAGTACTGGATCGGCGATGAGCGCGTGAAGGAGCTTATCGACTACGCAAGAGCCAAGAACGTCTACTCCATGTATACTTACCATAACTTCAAGGACACCCCGTCTGTCGAGTGGATATGCAATTACATCGCGCATGGCCGCGAGCTGGGCGCAGATATCCAGAAGTGCGCGACGATGGCGACCAGCAAGAAGGATCTTCTCAGGCTGCTCACCGCGACGGAGATGATGACCAGCGGCGAGGACGACGGACTTGTTCTCACCATGGCGATGGGCGGGGACGGCATGCTGAGCCGCCTGACGGGCGAGATCTTCGGCTCCTGCCTCACCTTCTGCAGCCTCAAGGCCGCAAGCGCACCCGGTCAGGTCGATTGCGACAGCGCGTACACCATCATGCAGACCCTGCACGAGTGCATCGCAAAGAAAGCTGAATAATATAGGAATGAAAAAGCGAGCGGATGTTCCGCTCGCTTTTATCTTGTGATCATATGCGCTTCCACTTTGCGCCGTGGGGGATATCGGTGACTTCGATGCCCTGTGCCTTCAGCGCGTCGCGGATGCGGTCGGCCTCGGCATAGTTCTTGGCCTTCTTCGCGTCCTGACGTGCCATGATCTGCGCTTCGACCTCAGCGTCAGCCTCACCGGATTCGGAGATGACGGTGAACTGCCCCGCGACCGCGGCCTGCTTCTTCAGCTCCTCGCGCTTCGCGTCGCCCTTCTTGATGAGGTCAAGCCCAAGTACACGGTCAAAGTCCGCAAGCATATAGAGCTTGGTCGCGTCGTTAGTCTTGTACTTCAGCACGTCGTACAGCGAAGTGACGGCGAGAGAGGTGTTCAGGTCATTGTCGAGCGCGGCGGTGAACTTCGCGCGGAGCGCGGTCATCGCTTCCTCGTCAAGCTCGCCGTCGTCGGGCTTGAGCGCTGCGACCTTGGCGACGAGCTTGTTGTAGGTGACCTGAGCGTTGTCAAGGTTCTCCCATGTGAACACGAGAGACTTGCGGTAATGGCTCTGGAGGCAGAACAGACGGTAGGCCAGCGGGTCATAGCCCTTCTGCTCAAGCAGAGATACGGTCAGGAACTCGCCCTTGGATTTCGACATCTTGCCGCTGCTGGTGTTAAGATGCAGCACATGCATCCAGTAGTTGCACCACTTGTGGCCGAGGTAGGCTTCAGACTGCGCGATCTCATTGGTGTGGTGCGGGAAGGCGTTGTCGATGCCGCCGCAGTGGATGTCCAGATCCTCGCCGAGGTGCTTCATCGAGATGCCGGAGCACTCGATGTGCCAGCCGGGGTAGCCGACGCCCCACGGGGAATCCCACTTGAGCGCCTGATCCTCGAACTTCGACTTCGTAAACCACAGGACGAAGTCGTTCTTGTTGCGCTTGTTGCTGTCCTCCTCAACGCCCTCGCGCACGCCGACCGCGAGGTCTTCCTCGTTGAAGTCGTTGAAAACATAATATTTCTCGAGCTTGGAGGTGTCAAAATACACGTTGCCGCCGGCAAAATAGGCGTAGCCGGTGTCCATGAGCTTGGAGATTATCTTGATGTACTCGTCGATGCAGTTCGTCGCAGGCTCGACGACGTCCGGCGTCTTGATGTTGAGCTTGGCGCAGTCGGAGAAGAACGCGTCGGTATAGAATTTCGCGATCTCCATGACGGACTTGTGCTCGCGCTTTGCGCCCTTGAGCATCTTGTCCTCGCCTTCGTCGGCGTCCGAGGTCAGGTGGCCGACGTCGGTAATGTTCATAACGCGCTTGACGTTATAGCCGAGGTAGCGCAGGTACTTCTCGAGAATGTCCTCCATGATGTATGAGCGGAGATTGCCGATATGCGCGAAATGATACACGGTAGGGCCACAGGTATACATCTTCACTATATCGGGATGATTCGGCACGAACTCCTCGCGCTGTCTGGTTGCAGAATTATAAAGCTTCATATGTCCTCCCAAAACATGTCAAGAATGAGCTTTGAAAACGTCGCGGTTTGCGACAAAGTATTCCACGCCGGAATAGACGGTTGTGACGATTATGAGAATATAGCACACAAGGTTGACCACGGGGTACTGCTGGCCGAACACCAGCATCGCGCCGAGGCCGACCATCGTGCAGCCGGTTTTTATCTTGCCGGAGCGCGCGGCGGCGATGACGCGGCTCTGCTCCACGGCGATGAGCCGCAGACCGGACACCGCAAACTCGCGGAACAGCACTATCGCGACTGCCCAGCCGGGCATCTGGCCGTTCTCAATGAAGAAGCACATCGCCGACAGCACCAGCATTTTATCAGCCAGCGGGTCAACGAACTTGCCGAAGTTTGACACCTGATTGTAGTGCCGCGCGATGTAGCCGTCGGCCACGTCGGACAGGCATGCAATTATGTAAACCGCAAGCGCCCAGTACTTCAGCCCCGTGTAGGCAAGCACCAGAAAAACGGGTATCAGAACAATGCGGAATATAGTTATCTTGTTTGCGGTAGTATTCATGCTCACACCTCTTTTTATATTTCGTCGCCGATAAGCATACCGTCGTCCGCGCCGCTTATCAGAACATCTGTCATCTCACCTTCGGGGCAGCGGCCGGTGAAGTACACCAGCCCGTCGATATCGGGGGAGTCGGCGTAGCTGCGGCCGATGCAGCGCTGAAGCTCTTCGTCATAGCCGACGCAGAGCACGCGGATTGTCTTGCCGACGAAGCTCTGACAGAAATCGTCCATTATCGGAGCCTGGAGCTGCATAATGAGATCGGCGCGGCGGCGAGCCTCGTCCTCGTCCACATGCTCCATCTTTGCCGCCGGAGTGCCCTCCTCGGGCGAGAAGGGGAACACGCCGACGCGCTCTATGCGCGCCTCGCGCAGGAATTCGCACAGCTCCTCGAATTCCGCCTCGCCCTCGCCGGGCAGACCCGCGATAAGGCTTGTACGCAGGACAAGGCCGGGGATGCGCTCGCGCAGAGTTTTGAACAGCTCTCGTATCTCGTCGCCGGTCCCACGGCGGTTCATACGCTTGAGAATGGCGTTGTTAATGTGCTGTATCGGGATGTCGAGATACTTGACGACCTTGTCGTTCGAGGCCAGCTCGTCGATAAGCTCGTCGTCAAACTGGTCGGGGTACAGGTAGTGCAGCCGTATCCACTCGACGCCGTCTATCTTCGCAAGCTCGCGGCACAGGCGGGCAAGACTGCGCTTGCCGTAGATATCCGTGCCGTAGCGGGTGATGTCCTGCGCGATGACGATAAGCTCCTTGACCCCGTGCTGCGCAAGCTCCGTCGCCTCGTCGATGATGTTCTCGATAGGGCGTGAGCGGTAGCGGCCGCGGATGTACGGTATCGCGCAGAAGGCGCAGAAATTGTTGCAGCCCTCGGCAATGCGCAGATATGCCCAGCCCGGGCCGGTCGAGACGACGCGGGGAATCTCATCCACGGCGGCACTGTTGCTGCCGAACAGACTGAACTCGCGCCCCTCGCAGACGGTGTTAGCCGCCGCGACGATATCGCCGAAGCTGCCAACGCCTAGCACGGCGTCGATCTCCGGAAGCTCGCTCTGTATCGAGTCCTTGTACCGCTCGGCGAGACAGCCTGTCACGATAAGGCCGCCGAGCTTTCCGGCCTTTTTCAGCTCGGCCATTTCGAGAATGTTGTCTATGGCCTCGGTTTTTGCGGCGTCGATGAAGCCGCAGGTGTTGACTATTGCGAGATCAGCGCCATCGGGGTCGGGGACAAGCTCGTAGCCCGCCTCGCTCATAAGGTACAGCATCTGCTCGCTGTTGACAAGATTCTTGGCGCAGCCAAGAGAGATCATTGCGAATGTACTCATCAGAAATCCTCGTATTGCTTACTGTATTGTTCAACCGCCGTGCGGATATCGTCCCAGGAGTAACCGCGGCGGTAGAGCGCCGCGCTCACCTTGCGCACCGCCGCAAGATCAAACGGATCGGGCAGGTGCTGCCGCAGGTAGCGCTCAAGCGCACTGTCGTTCTCCGGCATCTCGGCCAGAGCATCCTCCCACAGCTCGCGGCTTATTCCGCGGCGGCTGAGCTCCATGCGGATGCGGCTGACGCCTAGATTCTTCGCCGCGTAGTGTCGCACGATCGCGGCGGCGTAGGTCTCATCGTTTATAAAGCCGTGCTCGGCCAGCCAGTCGGCACAGTAGGCGGCGGTGTCCGCGTCCTCGCCCTTCTGAACCAGCTTGTCGCGCAGCTCCTTGCGGGAGTACATGCGGCGCGACACCATGCCGAGCGCACGGTCGCGCGTGAGGGCGCGGGCGGAATCGCGGCGCAGCGCCTCGGCGGCCGCGTCGTCAAGCTCCGCACCGTTATAGAGCCGGTGCTCTGTCACAACGCCCAGAGTTGTTTTTATCTCCTCCGCCTCGTCCAGCGTAACTATCAGCCGGTCGGACGAGGTCTGCCTGATGGCGGTGACGACCATGACCGTATCAGCCCTCGTCGAAGTCCGACGCGGTTATATCGACGGCGCGGCCGGAGACCTGCGCGGCCTTGCGCGCCTGCGGACTCATGAGCTTGAAGGAGTTTGCGCGGATCTCTTGCTCGATCTTGTCGCAGACCTCAGGATTATTGCGCAGATATTCCTTCACGGCGTCGCGGCCCTGCACGCGCTGACCGTCAACGGTGAACCACGCGCCGGCCTTGTCGATTATCTCGAGCTTGACGCCGAGATCGACTATCTCACCGATTTTCGAGATGCCCTCGCCGTACATGATGTCGAACTCCGCCTCGCGGAACGGGGGAGCGACCTTGTTCTTGACGACCTTGGCGCGGGTGCGGTTGCCGATCATCTCGGTGCCGTTTTTCAGCGTCTCTATGCGGCGCACGTCGATACGGACGGAGGCGTAGTACTTCAGCGCCAGACCGCCGGGGGTGGTCTCGGGGTTGCCGTACATGACGCCGATCTTCTGACGCAGCTGGTTTATGAAAATGACGGTGCAGTTATTCTTGCTTATCGCACCGGCCAGACGGCGCATGGCCTGAGACATCAGTCTCGCCAGCGCGCCGACGACAGCGTCGCCGACCTCGCCCTCGAGCTCAACGCGGGGGATGAGCGCGGCGACGGAGTCGATGACCAGCACGTCGATAGCGCCGGAGCGTACGAGGGACTCGGCAATGTCGAGCGCCTGCTCGCCGGTGTCCGGCTGGGAGATGAGGAGGCTGTCTATATCGACGCCGAGGGCGCGGGCGTAAGCAGGCTCAAGCGCGTGCTCAACGTCGATGTACGCCGCTACGCCGCCGTTTTTCTGCGCGGAAGCGACGACGTGGAGCGCAAGAGTAGTCTTACCGGAAGCCTCGGGGCCGTATATCTCGACGATACGTCCGCGGGGGACGCCGCCGATGCCGAGGGCGAGGTCGAGAGAGAGCGAACCGGTTGACAGAGCCTCAACGTTAACCGGAATATCGTCGCCCAGACGCATGATGGTGCCTTTGCCGTAATCCTTTTCGATTTTGGCAATAGCGGTCTCAAGAGCTTTTTTCTTATCGGTCGTGGGCGCGGCGACGACCGGAACGGTTTTTTTCTTTTCAGCCATGTGTAGCTCTCCTTTATATATAATAGTAGATTTTCTCGCAGTTGAATTATATCTTCAGAATAAATCTGAAAACGATGTACAGTGCAAGCCCGCAGCAGGACAGCAGTAATCCGACTCTGACGGTGGATGCGCGGGCCTTTTTAAGCTGAATGCCAGCAATAACGATCCCCGCGAGCGAGGACAGCGGCGGCACGACCTGCACCGCGAAGATGAGCCAGATATATTGCCACGAGTTTTCCGCGACGCCGAACACACCTCTGTGCATCAGAACCGGTATAACGGGCAGCAGTACGTTTATTATCCCGTGGATGAGCGCAAATTTCGGCTTTCTTTCCATGGGCGCTTACATTTTGCCTATCACGACGCGCTCAATGTTCAGCGTGTCGAGTCTGGAGCCGACGGCGCGGAAGCCGGCAGAGCTCAGCATATCCTTGACCGTCGCGGCCTGCCCCTCGCCGACCTCGAACAGCAGGAATCCGCCGGGGCGGAGCAGGCTCTTCCAATACTTGATTATCGCCTTATAGAAGCGGTACCCGTCCTCGCCGCCGTCGAGCGCCCATATCGGCTCATAGTCGCGCACGGAGGCGTCGAGCGTCATTATCTCGGCGCTTGCAATGTACGGGGGATTGGAGACGATCATGTCAAACTGGCCGATGCTCATCGGGGGAGAGGAGGTCGCGTCCGCCTGAATGCAGATGGCGCGGGAGCCGAGACGGTTCGACGCGAAGTTCTCGCGCGCGATCTCGAGGGCGTTGGCGCTGATATCGACGGCGACGAGTTTCGTTGCCGGCAGCTCGTGACCGAGCGCACAGGCGATGCAGCCGCTGCCGCAGCAGAGGTCAAGTATTCTCGCGTCCATCTTGCGGCCGAGCAGCAGCTCTTTGGCAGTGGTCACGAGCAGCTCCGTGTCCATGCGGGGGATGAGCACGTCGGGCGTGACCTTCATCGGCAGCCCGTAAAACTCCCAAGCTCCCGTAATGTACGCGACCGGCTCACCGGCGAGGCGGCGGCGCGTCAGCTCCTGAACCTCCGCGTCGATGGCGGCGGTGGTGTACAGATTGATGTCGCGCAGCAGCTCCGCGACGGACTTTCCGGCGGCGGTGGCCACCAGCAGCCGCGCTTCAAGGGTGTAGCCCTCGATGCCGCTTGCGCGCAGGGCGTTGCGCGTTTCAAGATAAATGTCGTTGTAAGTTTTCATCCGGCGATCCTCAATTCTGATTTACCAGGCGTCGCTGCCTTTTTCTTCGGGGATGACAAGCTCCATCGCGCGAATCGCGCACTCGATCATGCTGTCGTCCGGCTCGTTCGTGGTCATGTGCTGGAGCCATTTGCCCGGCGCAGAGAGCGCGGCGGACAGCCAGTTGTCATGCCGGCCGCACCAGAGGTTTATCTCATAGCTTATGCCGACGACTACGGGAAGCAGCAGCAGATGCGCTCCCATGCGCGCAAAGCTGTTTGTCAGGGTGACGACGGAGTTAACAAGGATGCTGACGACAACGACCACAAGCAAAAAGCTCGTGCCGCAGCGGGGGTGGAAGCGGGACTCCGTCCTGACGTTTTCCACCGTGAGGGGCTTGCCGTGCTCATAGCAGAAGATGGTCTTATGCTCCGCGCCGTGATAGGAAAACAGGCGCTTTACGTCGCTTACGCAGCAGCAAAGGCGCATATAGGCAAGCAGAATAATGATCTTCACCACGCCCTCGGAGAGGTTCCGGATGACGAGGTTCTGCGTCAGCGGTTTTATGAGGCCGACTATCAGCGTTGGCAGGAAGATGAACAGAAACAGCGCCAGCGCGATGCCGAGGACGACCGCCGTGCCGATGACTATCTTCGACGCCTTCTCGGCCTCGAAGTGCTTCTCAATCCACTGGTCGAGCTTGTCCGGCTCCTGATCCTCAACGGGCACAAGCTCCGCTGAGTAGGTAAGCGCCTGCATACCCTTTATCATGGAGTCGATAAAGGTCACGCAGCCGCGGATGAACGGCCAGCCGAATATCGGGTATTTGTCCTTTAGCAGCTTTAGCTCATCGACCTTTTCTACAAGCCCCTCCGCCGTGCGGCAGACGATGGCCTGCTTCTTCGGGCCGCGCATGAGTATGCCTTCTATGAGCGCCTGTCCGCCTATCGAGGTGCGGAAGCCGCAGTCTTTGTTATTTGCCATGCTTTCTCCTTAGTTACTGATAGGTAAAGTTATTTTTGCGATGCAGCCGCCGCCCTCCGCGTTTTCTATCTCGAGCGCGCCGCTGTGCCGCGTGATTATCTCGTCGCACACGGCAAGACCTATGCCGGTGCCGCGATTTTTTGAGCTGCCCTTATAAAACTTCTCCTTGACGTGCGGCAGCTCGCCCTCAGGTATGCCGCGGCCATAGTCGCGGATGCTGATATGTACGCCCGCGGCGTCGGCAGTGAGCGCGACGTCGACCTTCTTGCCGTCCCCGCCATGCTTCGCGGCGTTGTCCAGCAGATTCAGAAACACCTGCTTCAGCCGCTCCGGATCGCCGGGGATGAGCGGGATCTCAGCGGGGGGCTGGGTGTAGTTCACCTCGATACCGGCCTGACGCATCAGCTCACCGTAGGTGAATATCGCGTCCTCAAGCTCGGCGGCGATGTCGATAAGCTCGACGCGGAGATTGAAGCGTCCGTCCTGTATGCGGGTGAATTCCAGCATCTCCGACACCATGCCCGTAAGCCTCTCGGCCTCCTTGGAGATGATGTTTATCCCGCGCAGCGAGTCGCCCTGCACGGCCTCGTCGAAGGCTATCGTCTCCGCCCAGCCGGTTATCGCGGTGAGCGGGGTGCGCAGCTCGTGCGACACCTGGGAGATGAACTCCGTGCGCGATTTCTCCGCCACGGCGACCTTTTCCGACATGCTGTTCAGCTCGTCGGTAAGGCGGCCAAGCTCGTTTTCGCTGGTCTTTTCAATTCTGACTCCGTAGCTGCCGGCGGCGATGTGGCGCGCGGCCTCAGTGAGATTCTCGATAGGCTCGGACACGAAGCGCGAGAACCAGAGGTTCACGCCGACGAGGAAGATGCACATCAGAACGATGATGATTATCGCGGGCGTGTATATCGCGCGGGTGATGAACCATACCGCGAGCAGCAGCAGGACTATTGCCGCCATGCTGGAGGCAAACAGTTGAGTTTTCAGGTCTTTAAACATTCATAATACTTCCGTTTTGCAGTGATGGATTTTTGCGCCGCTTGGCTCAGTAGCCCCACTTGTAGCCGTAGCCCCAGACGGTGGTGAGGTATTCAGGCTCTGTCGGGTCGGACTCTATCTTGATGCGCAGGCGGCGGATGTTGACGTCGACGGTCTTGAGCTCGCCGCCGAACTCGCTGCCCCACACGGCGGAGAGAATGTCCTCGCGGCTCATGGCCTTGCCGGGATTCTCCATGAAGAGCTTCATCAGCAGGTATTCTATCTGGGTCAGCTTCAGGCGTTGACCGTTCTTTTCAAGGGTACGGTTGCGGACGTTAAGCACGAACGGGCCGCTGACGATCTCAACGGAGTTCTTCTCCTCCTCGTCAACGCCGAGACGGCGGATGAGCGCGTCGACGCGCGCTGTGAGCTCCGCGGGGGAAAAGGGCTTGGTGACGTAGTCGTCCGCGCCGGTCATAAGCCCGGTGACCTTGTCGATCTCCTGACTTTTTGCCGTGAGCATGATGATGCCCATCTTGGAGCCGGTCGCGCGGATGCGGCGGCAGACCTCAAACCCGTCGATATCGGGCAGCATGACATCCAGCAGAGCAAGGCAGATGTCGGGGTTCTGCTTGAGCTTTTCAAGAGCCATTTCTCCGTTCTCGGCCTCTATCGGCTCGAAGCCGCTGCGGCGCAGGTTGATGACCACAAAGCTGCGGATATTTGCTTCGTCTTCCAGAACAAGTATCTTCTTCATATATGTGATTTCCCCCTGTTAAGGCATTTTGTAAGCATTATAGATTATGACAAGTAATTATATCACAGCATTTACAAAAATGGTAGTCATAGTTGCAAAAAAATATCATAAAAATATGCGCGCAATTACAGAACGTATGCATAGCGATGACATGTTATGTAACCCTATACGGCAGGAGGGCGGCGCGTTTACTTATCCTTGATATTTTTGTTCAACACTGGTAAAATATCACCCATGAAGAAAAATGTTGTTATAGGTATCTTGGCTCATGTGGACGCGGGGAAAACGACGCTGTCCGAGGCCATGCTGTACCTTTCGGGAAAAATCAAAAAGCTTGGCCGCGTTGACCACCGCGACTCGTATCTCGACACGCATTCGATCGAGCGCTCCCGCGGCATAACCATATTCTCAAAGCAGGCGGTAATTGATCTGCCGCAGAGCAGCGTTACGCTTCTGGATACGCCGGGGCACGTCGATTTCGTCTCCGAGACGGAGCGCAGCCTGCGCGTGCTGGATTATGTGGTTCTCGTCATCAGTGGGACGGACGGTGTGCAGGCGCACACGGAGACGCTGTGGCAGCTGCTGCGGCGTTACGGGATACCGACCTTCATATTTGTGACCAAGATGGACCTGCCCGTCTGTGACAGAGCCGCGCTGATGGCCGATTTGCAGCGGCGGCTCGACGCGGAGTGTGTGGACTTCGGGGAAAATGCCGCCGCGCTCAATGAGCGGCTCGCCATGTGCGGCGAGGCCGCGATGGACGAATATCTGAGCCGCGGGGAGCTGAGCCGCGATACGATCGCGGAGCTGATAAAGACGCGGCGCGTGTTCCCGTGCTTCTTCGGCTCCGGACTTCGCACCGAGGGCGTCGAAGAATTCATGCAGGCCATCGACGAATACGCGATACCGACCGAGGCGGGAGACGTGTTCTCCGCGCGGGTGTATAAGATCGCGCGCGACGCGCAGGGCAAGCGCCTGAGCTTCCTCCGCGTGAACGGCGGGGAGCTGTCCGTGCGGCAGCTTATCCGCTACGCGGGCGAGGACGGTGCGGAGCATGAGGAGAAGATCAGTCAGCTGCGCATATATTCCGGCATAAAATACGAGGCCGTCGATACGGTGAAGCCCGGCCGGATCTGCGCCGCGCTCGGCCTGAGCGAGACTTTCCCCGGTCAGGGGCTGGGCGCGGAGGCGGACGTCTCGGCGGAGCCGGTGCTGGAGCCGGTACTGAGCTACAGTCTGCTGCTGCCGCCGACGGAGGATCCGCGCGTGATGCTGCCGAAGCTGATGCAGCTTCAGGAGGAGGATCCGCAGCTGCACATCCGCTGGGATGAGCGCGGCAGGGCGATACGCGTTGAGCTTATGGGCAAGGTGCAGGCGGAGGTGTTCCGCGCGCTTGTCAAGGAGCGTTTCGACGTTGACGTCGCGCTTGACGCGGGGCGCATCATGTATAAGGAGACCATTGCAGACACCGTGGAGGGCGTAGGCCATTTCGAACCGCTGCGCCATTATGCGGAGGTGCATCTGATAATGGAGCCTATGCCGCGCGGCAGCGGCATAGTCGTGGACAGCATCTGCCCGGAAGACGGGCTTGACCGCAACTGGCAGCGGCTGATACTCGGCCATGTGCTCGAAAAGCAGCACCTTGGCGTGCTGACAGGCTCGCCGCTGACGGATGTGAAGATGACGCTTGCCGCCGGAAGGGCGCACCTGAAGCACACCGAGGGCGGAGACTTTCGTCAGGCGACCTACCGCGCGATACGGCAGGGGCTCATGCAGGCAAAATCGGTGCTGCTCGAGCCGTGGTACGCGTTTTCGATAGAGCTGCCGCCGGAGCTGATAGGGCGCGCGATAAGCGACGTGCGCCAGATGTCCGGCAGCTTCACGGGGCCTGACGACGCGGGCGGAATGCTGCGCATCGAGGGCAGCGCGCCAGTGTCGGAGATGAACGGCTACGCAAGCGAAGTGGCGGCATATTCCGGCGGACGCGGCAAATTTTCCTGCCGCGTGGAGGGATACCGCCCGTGTCACAACGAAAAAGATGTTATTGTGGAGATGGGCTACGACGCGGAGAGCGACGTGGAGAACACTGCGGATTCCGTGTTCTGCGCCCACGGCGGCGGCTTCAACGTCCGCTGGGACAAGGTTCCGGAATACATGCACCTTGAAAGCTGCCTGAAAAAGCAGGAGACTCCCGCGCCGGTCAGGCGGTACCGCAGCCTCAGCATCGACGAGCGGGAGCTTGAAGCGATAATGGAGCGCGAGTTCGGCCCCATAAAGCGGCCGGAATACCGCGCGCCGGCGGTGAACTCCGCGCCTGCGCGACCGATCGTGCCGCCGAAGAAGCAGTATATAATAGTAGACGGCTATAACCTCATCTTCGCGTCGCAGGAGCTTTCGGCGCTTGCGCGGGAAAAGCTTGGCCTTGCGCGCGGACGGCTGATGGATATGCTGTCGAATTACTGCGGCTTTACAAAACGCGAGCTGGTGCTGGTGTTTGACGGCTTCCGCACCCCCGGCAACCCCGGCTCGCGCGAGGAGTACCACAATATACACGTCGCCTTCACCAAGGACGGCGAGACGGCGGACGCGTATATCGAGCGCTTTGCAGATAACATCGGAAAGAATTATGACGTCCGCGTCGTTACGAACGACAATCTCATCAGGCTCTCGGCGCTGCGTTCCGGCGTCCTGCGCACCTCGTCGGACGAGTTTGCGCTGGAGGTGCGGGACGTGCTGGAGCAGATAGACGCGCTGCTGAAAAAGACGAACTACGGCGCACACAAATACAGACTGGAACTGGACAGAACTGAAAATGGAGAAAAATGAACTTCTGCGCCGCATGGAGGATCTGTGCGAGCGCGCCGAGCGCAGCGGCACGGTCTGCTCCAGCGGGTATCTCAGCCCCGCCGAGCGGTATCAGACCGAGAAATGGGCGAAGCGGCGCGGCTGCACCGTGGTGTTTTCCGGCGGCGGAGCCGACTGCGAGCGGACGGCGGCGTTTTTCCTGCCGGAATATATGAGCGCCGAGGACTTTGACCCGTCGGAGCACTTCGCGGCGATAAAGCTGACCGCGCATTTCGGTGAGCCGGGGCATCGGGACTATATGGGCGCGGTGCTGGGCATGGGCGTCGGCCGCGAGTGGGTCGGCGATATCTGCGTCATGGGCGACACGGCGTATATCTTCTGCCTGCCCAGCGTGCACCGGCACCTGCTGAGTATCGACAAGGTCGGACGCTGCGGGGTCACGGCGGAGAATATCGCGCCGGAGGACGTTCCGCAGGCGAAGCGCGAGGTGAAGGAAAAGAGCTTTTCCGTCATGTCGATGCGGCTTGACGCGGTGACGGCGGGAATGTTTGACCTCAGCCGCACCGAGGCCGCGAAGGAGATACGCCTCGGCAATGTCAGCCTCAACTATGAACCGACCGAGAAGCCCGACGCGCAGATATCGGCGGGGGATATAATTTCCCTGCGCGGCGCGGGCAAGGGCAGCGTCACCGGCACCGGCGGCACCTCACGCAAAGGACGGCTTTTCGTCTACGCGGAAATACTGAAGTGACGCGGGCATTGGAGAACGCATATGAAAACTGATTGTCTTGCCGGAATACAGCAATTTCTACTTGAAAAGGGCTTCAAACGCCGCGGGTATATATTTTATAGAATCATGGACGATATTGCACAGCTCGTCTCGTTCGATAAAGCATCTTTTATATATTGCACGTGCTGTATGATGCCGCTGTACATTCCGAATGACTTCATATATTACACTTATGGCAGCCGGATGGCGGCTCGTTTGCGTGCCGAAGACTGCGCAGACGCGGAGATAATGCGCGAGTGGACAGAACAGCTTGCCCGTGAGTTTGAAGATAAGGCTCTGCCGTTTTTCTCGTCGACAGACAGCCCGAAAAAGCTGCTGAGATTGAGCGGGGATGCGAAGAAATTTATGCACTGTCCGCCGGACGCGTTGGCGGAACTTGAGGCTTTTACAAGAGCATATCTTGACCTGCGCGGTGTCAGTGCAGCTGCCGACAAAGCAATGAAACTTGCAGAGAAAGCAGGATGCTATACAGCGGGAGTTTTAGAACAGCGCAGAGCAAGATTTGGAAGTTTGAAAACGGAAAATAAAACAGAATACTTCCAAGGCATAATTGCCGCACAAAAGCGGCTGTTTGCCGAATAATATAAAATTTTACATAAGGAGACAGCACAATGAAAGCCTACGAAAGATTTATCACCTATGTCAAGACCCACACCGCAAGCTCCGAGACCTCGGAGAGCGTACCGAGCAGCGACTGCCAGTTCACACTGTGCCACATGCTGGCCGACGAGATGCGCGCGCTTGGGCTGGAGGGCGTATATGAGGACGAGCACGCCTATGTTTACGGCTTCATCCCCGCGAGCGAGGGCTATGAGGACAAGCCCTGCATCGGCTTCATCGCCCATCTTGACACCATACCCGACTTCCCCGGCGAGAACGTTCAGCCGCAGCTCATCGAGAACTATGACGGCGGCAACGTCGTCCTCGGCACGAGCGGGCGCAGCCTGACGGTCGAAAAGTTCCCGCATCTGCCATCCCTCAAGGGTCAGACCCTTATCACGACCGACGGCACCACCGTTCTCGGCGCGGACGACAAGGCCGGCATCGCCGCGATAATGACCGCCGCTGAGCGCATCATAAACGAGAAGCGCCCGCATGGCCGCGTTGCCGTGTGCTTCACGCCCGACGAGGAGATCGGCCACGGCGCGGCGCTGCTCGACCTTGAGCGGCTGGGCGCGGACTTTGCCTACACCGTTGACGGCGAGGAGCTGAGCGAGATAAACTACGAGACCTTCAACGCCGCGTCGGCGAAGTGGGAGGTCAACGGCTTCAACATCCATCCGGGCAGCGCGAAGAACATGATGATAAACGCAAGCCTCGTGGCCATGGAGATAAACTCCATGCTCCCATCCGGCGACACTCCGGCGCACACCGAGGGCTACGAGGGCTTCTTCCACCTGACCGACATGAGCGGCACGGTAGAAAAGGCGATGCTGAGCTACATCATCCGCGACCATATCGCCGCGTCCTTCGACCAGCGCATAAAGACGATGGAGCATATTGAAAAGCTCATAAACGAGAAGTACGGCGAGGGCACCGCGAAGCTGACCGTGCGCCAGCAGTACAGGAACATGCGTGAGCTTATCGGCGAACACATGGAGATCGTCGAGCTTGCGGAGCGCGCGCTGCGCCGCGAGGGCATCGAGCCTGTCACCGCGCCTGTCCGCGGCGGCACCGACGGCTCGCAGCTTACCTTCCGCGGCCTGCTCTGCCCCAACATCGGCACCGGCGGCTACTCCTGCCACGGCCCCTATGAGCACATAACTGCTGAGCACCTTGAAACCTCGGCAAATATTGTCCTGAACATAATCGACGAGAATCTGAAATAACAAAGCGCAAATTCAAAAAATCTCACACTTATAAGGAGAGATGAGAATGAAGAGCAGGCTTGGAGTAAGGAACTGGATCACGCTGATACTAATTGGCCTGTTCGGGCAGTTCGCGTGGACGATAGAGAACATGTATTTCAACGTGTTCCTCTATAACACCATCAGCACCGACCCCGGCTATATTGCCGCGATGGTCGGCTGGTCTGCCGCCGCCGCGACGGTGACGACGCTTCTCATGGGGGCGCTGTCGGACCGTGTCGGCAAGCGCAAGGCATTCATCTGCGCGGGCTACATACTCTGGGGACTCTCGACCGCCGCTTTCGGCTACATTACACCTGAGAACGCGGGGCGGCTTTTCCCCGCGGCGAACGCGTCTGCGGCTGCGGCGGTGATGGTGGTCGTGCTCGACTGCGTGATGACCTTCTTCGGCAGCACCGCGAACGACGCGGCTTTCAACGCCTACGTCACGGATATCACCGACAGTGACAACCGCGGCCGCGTGGAGAGCGTGCTGGCGATACTGCCGCTCATCTCCATGCTGATAATCTTCGGCGGCTTTGACGGGCTGACCCAGCAAGGAAAATGGCGCGAGTTTTTCAACATCTTCGGCGTCTCAGTATCCGTCGTCGGACTCGTGTCGCTCGTGCTGATCAAGGATTCGCCGCGGCTCACGCCGAGGCGGGACAGCTATTTCAAAAACCTGCTCTACGGCCTGCGCCCCTCTGTTGTGCGTGAGAATCCGCAGCTTTACCTGTCCTTCGCGGCTTTCAGCGTTTTCTCGATCACCGTGCAGGTGTTCTTCCCATACCTGATAATCTATATCCAGAACTATCTCGGCATCAAGGACTATGCGATAGTCCTCGGCGTGGTGCTGATATTCGCAAGCGTTGTGAGCGTCGTCTCCGGCAGATTTATCGATCGGGTCGGCAAAATGCGCTTCACCGTGCCCGCGGCGGTCATCATGCTCATCGGCCTTGCGGCGATGTACTTCGTGCGCGGAAATGCCGGAGTTATGGTCGCGGGCAGCGTGATGATGAGCGGGTACATGATGATGTCCGCCGCACTCGGCGCGAATATCCGCGACTGGACGCCAAAGGACAAGGCCGGGCATTTCCAGGGCATCCGCATGATGTTTGCGGTCATGCTGCCGATGATAATCGGCCCCGCGATTGGCGCGGAGGTCATCCGCAATTCCGACAGCACCTATATGGAGCTTGGCCAGCTCAAGACCGTGCCTACGCCGGGGATATTCCTCGCGGCCGCGGCAGTCCTGCTGCTGACGGCGGTGCCCGTGCTGATGCTGAGAAAAAGCGAAAAAAAGAGATAAGGCGAACGAGATGAAAGATGCGATATTTCAATTCCCGACGGACGGAACTCCGGCGGAGTGCGAACAGATAAAATGCGGCCACATAAACCAGACCTACCTGATAACGACCGATACGTGTGCAAAATATGTCCTGCAATGGGTCAATCAGTATGTTTTCCCGAACGTTGACGCGATAATGGGCAACATGTCCGCGATAAGCGCATATCTGCGCAGGCAGAACGAGCGGATGTCCATGATAAGCTATATAGACACGCGCGACGGCAGAAACTATTATGACGACGGCGAGGGCGGCTGCTGGCGGACTTACAGGTTTGTCGATAACAGCATATGCCTCCAGAGCGCGGAAACCCCGTCGGACTTCTACGAGAGCGCGCGGGCGTTCGGCCATTTCCAGTACACGCTGCGCGATTTTCCGGCGCAGACGCTTCAGGAGACGATAGTGAACTTCCATAATACGCCCGTGAGATATGAGCAGCTCCGCGCCGCCATCAGCGACGACCCGCTTGGCCGCGCGGCGTCCGTGCTGCCGGAGATCAACTTCATCCTCGAGCGCGAGCAGCGCGCAGGTATGCTCCAGCATATGCGCGACACAGGGGAGCTGCCCGTCCGCGTGACGCACAACGACACGAAGATCAATAACGTCCTGCTCGACGCGGACACGCGCCGTGCACTGTGCGTCATTGATCTCGACACCGTCATGCCGGGGCTGTCGGCCTATGACTTCGGCGATGCGATACGCTTCGGCGCGTCCACCGCGGCGGAGGATGAGCGGGAGCTTGAGCGCGTGCGGCTCGATCTGAACCTGTACCGCGTGTTCACGCGCGGCTTTGCCGAAGCCTGCCCGAGCCTTACCGAGCGGGAGCGCGATGTGCTGCCGCTGGGCGCGTTTGTAATGACGCTTGAGTGCGGCATGAGGTTCCTCACCGACTACATAAACGGCGATAAGTATTTCTCCATAGACCGCGAGAGCCACAATCTTGACCGTGCACGCACACAGCTCAAGCTGATACGCGAGATGGAATCGCATTGGGACGAGCTGATGCAAATAAACAGCGAAGAAGCCTATTTTAGACCTGATCTCGGATGAGATCAGGTCTTTTTCGTTAAAGATTTTGTGTTTCACATGCAAACGGCGCAAATAATCGCTAGATGTTTTGGGAACAATGACGTATTTGCGCTATAAATTCCTTGCCAAAATAGTATAAACGTTGTAAAATACCATCAAGCGATTTTCGGCTCCGCAAGTTTTATGACGAGCGGGCCGTCAAAACACATCTTTCAGGAGGAAAAGAAAAATGATTCTTGACTGCACAAAATACCTCGGTGACTGCGAATGCGGACGCGACCATGAGCTTCGCACCAAGCTCGTCGTATGCGAATACGGCGCGCTCAAGAATTTCGACAAATACATGGACGACTGCGGCCTCACCGGCTTCCGCACTGTCATCTATGATACGAACACCTATAATCTGCCCACCATGCACCATGTCCGCGCAGATCAGGAAATAGTCCTTGAGGCGCAGGGACTGCACAGCGAGAAAGGACTCATCGAGAACATGATGACCATGCTCGAGCGCAAGCCCGATTACATCGTCGTAGTCGGCGGCGGCACGCTGATGGATTTCGGCCGTTACAGCGCATGGAAGCTCGGCATCCCCTTTGTTGCCATCCCTACTATCGTTTCCTCCGACGGCTTCACCGCGGACATCTGCTCCATCATCATTGATGGCCAGAAAAAGTCCATTCCCATGCAGGCGGCGGACGCTGTCATCTGCGACATCAACATCGTCTCCGGCGCGCCCCGCTTCCTGACCATTGCCGGCGTGCAGGATATCCTCGCAAAGTACGTCTCCATCGCTGACTGGAAGATAGCTCACATCGTCTCCGGCGAATACTTCTGCCCCAAGGTGTGCGCAATGGCTCAGGAAGCGCTGGACATCATGGCGCGCTGCGCAAACGACCTTGCCGAGGGCAAGGAGCCTGACTACGAGGCCATGGCCTACACTCAGATGCTCTCCGGCCTGACCATGCAGATCCTCTCCAACAGCCGCGCGGCATCCGGTGCGGAGCACCTTGTCGCCCACCTGGTCGAGATGAAGCCCAAGGGATTCAAGAACGCCCACGGTATGCACGGCGAGTGCGTCGGCATCGGCACCATCATGTGCGCACGCGCATATCACGAGCTTGCAAAGCGCGACACCATCGAGGTCAAGCCCTACGAGCCGCTGGATCCGGCATGGGTGCGCGACGTGTTCGGCGACTTGGCCGACGGCATTTTCAAGGAGAACGAGAACGACGTTCTCAAGACCTTCCCGCCCGAGAACATCAAGGAGCACTGGCAGGAGATCCGCGACGTTATCGCGACCATCCCCACCGCCGAAGAGCTTATCGACCTCTACACTAAGATCGGCGCGAAGCACTCCCTCGCGGAGCTTGATATCGATGAGAGCATCCGCGGCGAGTTCCTCGACATTTCCTCCGCGATACGCAACCGCCTGACCTTTGCGAGAATGACCAGACTCATCGTCAAGTAAAGCCGCTCATATCTGAATAAACGGAGTTGAAGCTATGAAGTATATTATGGCTCTCGATCAGGGCACTACCAGCTCCCGCTGCATCCTTTTTGACCACGCAGGCAATATCTGCGCGAGCGTACAGAAGGAGTTCAGGCAGATATTCCCGCAGCCGGGCTGGGTGGAGCACAACGCCGCAGAGATCTGGGATACGACGCTGGAGGTTTCCCGCGCCGCGATGGACAAGCTCGGCGTGACAGCGGCGGACATTGCCGCCATCGGCATCACAAACCAGCGCGAAACCTCCGTCATCTGGGACAAGGCCACCGGCGAGCCTATTGCAAACGCCATCGTCTGGCAGTGCCGCCGCACCGCGCCCATCATCGATAAACTGGTCGCCGAAGGCTACGGCGACATGATCCGCGAAAAGACCGGACTTGTGCCTGACGCGTACTTCTCCGGCAGCAAAATAAAGTGGCTGCTCGACAACGTCCCCGGTGCGCGCGAACGCGCCGAGCGCGGCGAGCTGCTGTTCGGAACCATCGACACATGGCTCATCTGGAAGCTGACGGGCGGCCGTGTCCACGTGACCGATTACACCAATGCCAGCCGCACGATGCTCTTCAATATCCATGAGCTGCGCTGGGACAAGGCTCTGCTTGAGCTGCTGGACATTCCGGAGAGCCTCCTGCCTGAGGTGAAACCCTCCAGCCATGTCTACGGCAAGACCGAGTTCGAGCTGTACGGCGGCGAGATACCGATCGCCGGAGCCGGCGGAGACCAGCAGTGCGCGCTGTTCGGCCAGTGCTGCTTCGAGCCGGGCACCATGAAAAATACCTACGGAACCGGTTGCTTCATGCTCATGAACACCGGCCGCGAGCCGGTCAAGAGCGTGAACGGCCTTGTGACGTCCATCGCTGTCGGCTTTGAGGATCACGTTGAATACGCCCTTGAGGGCAGCATCTTCGTGGCGGGCGCTGCGGTGCAGTGGCTGCGCGACGAGCTGGGCGTGATATCCGGCGCGGCGGAGAGCCAGCAGTACGCCGAGGCGGTGCCGGACACCGCGGGCGGCTATGTCGTCCCCGCGTTCACCGGTATGGGCGCGCCCTACTGGAATCAGGACGCGCGCGGCGCGATAGTCGGCATCACCCGCGGCTTCAGCCGGGCGCATCTTGTGCGCGCGACGCTTGAGTCGCTGGCTTACCAGACCTATGACATTGCCCGCGCCATGGAGCAGGACAGCTGCATCCCCATCCGCGAGCTGAAGGTCGACGGCGGCGCCTGCGCCAACAATTTCCTCATGCAGTTCCAGAGCGACATTCTCGGCAGCCGGGTCGTGCGCCCGCAGTGCATCGAGACGACGGCGCTCGGCGCGGCGTATCTCGCCGGCCTTGCCGTCGGCTATTGGGACAGCCTTGAGGACGTCCGCCGCAACTGGGCTGAGGACAAGGTGTTCGAGCCGATAATGCCGGCCGATAAGCGGGATGGATTGCTCAAGGGCTGGCACCGTGCGGTCAAGTGTGCGCTCGACTGGACGAAAGAATAAACAGAGAAAGAATTACGGAGAGAAAGAATGGAAAAAAACCTGAAGGACATAGAGCTTTTCCTGTTTGACATGGACGGTACGCTCTATCTTGGCGATAACGTATACGAAGGCGCGATCGAGCTGATGAACGACCTGCCGAAGCTCGGCAAGAAGTACATATACCTCACAAATAATTCCTCCCGCGCAGGGACGGATTATATCACGCGTCTGCGCCGCCTCGGCTTCCCCTGCGAGGCCGAGAACGTGTTCACCTCCGGCATGGCGACCGGTATGTACCTCAACCAGCGCCACCCCGGCGCGAAGGTGTACCTTGCCGGTACGAAAGCGTTCTACCGCGAGTTGGTGAGCTACGGCATCGATCTCGTGAACGACGAGAACGGCCACACCGATGCAGAGACCGTCGATGTCGTCGTGCAGGGCTTCGATACGGAGCTGGTGTACGAGAAGCTCGACAAGGCCTGCCACTTCCTGCGCCGCGGCGCGACCTTTATCGCTGCGAACCCCGACTGGGTCTGCCCGATGCCGCATGACGAGGTCCTGCCCGACTGCGGCAGTATTTGCGCCCTGCTCACCGCTTCCAGCGGCGTGAAGCCGACCTATATCGGCAAGCCGAACCGCAACATGATCGACGTTATCTCTGAGATGACCGGTATCGCAAACGAGCATATCTGCGCCGTGGGCGACAGGCTCTATACCGATATCGCCGTCGCGCAGAACGCGGGCGCGGGTTCCGTGCTGGTTCTCTCCGGCGAGACGGATCAGGCCATGGTAGACGCCGCCGAGCGCAAGCCAGACCTCGTCCTTCCGAGCGTCAAGGAGCTGCACGAGCTGCTCCGCGGCTAAAGCCTTACAGGCACGCAAATCCCGCTGCCGGTTTCGGCAGCGGGATTTTTGACGTCGGGAAGCACCGGTGGAAGTGAGCACGGCTTGACATTGCGGCCGCGCTGGGGTATATTTTTCCTGTATTGCGGCTGCGGCCGCGTATAATCTGAACCTGCGGCCATGTGCCGCGATGACTGCCATGACGATAACTTACTTGCTGCCGATACTGGCGGCGCTGCTTATAGTTTTGTTTTATATGGGTTTGCCCTCGCTGAAGGAGTGCCCGCTGAAACGCGCGGAGCCTGCGGAACGCAAGATGAGGCGCGGCGACTGGCTCGCCGCGGCGGTGATCGCGCTTTGCTACGCGGTAGTTGCGTTCATCGGCCTCGGCGATATTGAGGCGGCGCAGAACCCGCACGTCTTCTCGCCCAATGAGAGCGTCACCGTGGAGCTTGAGAGCGCCATGCCGATAAGCAAGCTGCGCATGTTCTGCGGCATAAATGTCGGAAATTATTACATTGAGTGTTCTGAAGACGGCGAGAACTGGGACTACGCCGGAGAATTTGCGCAGAATTACGTCGCGGTGCTCAAGTGGAAAGAGGTAGAGCTGAGCGATACGGTCACGACCGAACCTGTGCGTTATCTCCGTATAACCGCCGATAACGATATGTATTTGAACGAGATCGCGGTGTACAGCCCGTACGGCGATCAGCTCGTCATAACATCCGCCGACGCTCCGGAGCTGTGCGACGAACAGAAGCCTGTACCGGACGCGGCGAGCTTCATGAACTCCAGCTACTTTGACGAGATCTACCATGTCCGCACGGCGATAGAGCACCAGAAGGACATCTGGCCGTATGAGGTCAGTCATCCTCCGCTCGGCAAGCTGATAATCGGCATCGGAATTTCGCTCTTCGGCGTGACGCCGTTCGGCTGGCGTTTCATGGGGACACTTTTCGGGGTTCTCATGCTGCCGGTGATGTATGTATTTCTGAAGAAGCTTTTCGGCGGAAAAGTGGTTCCGGTGCTCGGAACTATCATATTTGCGGCGGATTTCATGCACTATGTGCAGACGCGCATCGCCACGATAGACACCTACGCTGTGTTCTTCATCCTGCTGATGTACCTGTTCATGTACCTGTGGTGCGAGGACGGGAAGAAACGTTATCTCGCACTGTCCGGCCTGTTCTTCGGCATCGGCGCGGCGAGTAAATGGACCTGCATCTATGCCGGCGCGGGGCTTGCGGTCATATGGGCGCTGCATTGGATCGTCCGTGCATATCATAGAAAAGACGATGAGAGAGGCGGAGATCTGTTCGGCAAATTTCTACGCAACTGCGGCTTCTGCGTTGTGTTTTTCGTGCTCGTACCGGCAGCGATATATTACGTTTCGTATTATCATTACGGCGCGGCGAAGGGGCTGACCGGCATCGATGCGTTCTTCACCAAGGAGTATGCGCAGATCGTTCTGGACAACCAAACCTTTATGTTCACCTACCACTCCGGCGTCACGGCCTCGCACCCGTACTCATCGCGCTGGTACCAGTGGGTGCTCGATATCCGACCGATACTATACTATCTGGATTACGGCACGGACGGCACGCGGCAGAGCTTCGGTGCGTTCGTGAACCCGGTACTGTGCTGGGCGGGGCTGATCGCACTCTTTGTGCTGGGCTATGAAGCCGTTGCCAAGCGCGACCGCCGCGCGGCCTTTATCCTTATTGGCTACCTTGCGCAGCTCCTGCCCTGGGTGTTCATCACGCGCATAACCTTTGAGTACCACTACTTCGCCTGCACCGTGTTCCTCGTCCTCGCGCTGGGCTACGTCATTGCGCTCATGCGGCAGTGGAACCCGCGCTGGCGTGTGTACGCGGTGGGAATGGCCGTCCTGTGCGTGGCGGTATTCATCATGTTCTATCCTGCGCTCAGCGGGATGCGCGTGGATAATGCGGCGGCAAGCCGCCTGCTGCGCTGGCTGCCGACTTGGCCGTTCTGAATATGCCAACACCCCGAATCATCGATTCGGGGTGTTGAATTTTTTTATGCTTATCTGCACTCGAAGCAGTGCCATTCCTCTTCACAGTAGTGAGTGACTATCTCAAAGCCGTTTTTCTGAAGCACGGAGCTGACTTCGTCCTGCCGCCCCTCGATTATGCCGGAGCATATGAACACCGAGCCCTCGGCCATAAACTGCCGCACATAGCCGGAGAGGGGGATGATAACGTCGGAGACGATGTTTGCGAGCACAAGCTGATACCCGCTGCCAAGCTCGCGGCGCAGGGATGCGTCGCCGATAATGTCGCCCGCGTAGACACGGAACCTGTCGCTCCCGATGCCGTTCAGCGCGGCGTTCGACATCGCGACGTCCGGCGCCTTCGGGTCTATATCGCAGCCGACGCAGCTCCTGCAACCAAGTACAAGACTGCCGATGCCGAGTATGCCGCTTCCGCAGCCGAGGTCGAGCACGGTTGTCTCGGGCGAGCAGTATTTTTCGAGCGCGGCGAGACACATGCGCGTGGTCGCGTGGCTGCCGGTGCCAAAGATCAGGCCGGGATCGAGCCGCAGCGGCTGACGCCCGTCGGCGGGTATCTCTTCCCATTCCGGTACGACGACCAGCTTTTCGCCGACCTCGATGGGCTTATAATATTCGCGCCAGTTGTTCTCCCAGTCGCTGTCCTCGATAAACGCTGTCTGCACCGCGCCGTATGCGCCGCGTATTTTCGCAAGGATGGCCTTGCCGTCGGCGTCGTCGCTGAGGTAGCACTTTATGCGGCTGACGCCCGCGAACTTCTGCTCCAGCTCGTCGTCCACATAGTCCCAGTACTGGTGATTATTTTCGAGAAAATTCTGAAAATCGGCCTCGTTTTCTATAACAAATCCGCCCGCGCCCATGTCCGCCATCTGCTGGCAGCGCTCATCTATAAGCTCGGCCGGTGTGTCAACGCTTACTTCGATCCAACGCATGATATTTCTCCTTCAAAAAATGTCTGCACATATTGTACACGCTGCGCCGCGCCTTGTCCATAGCTGAAGCGCATAAACGCGAAAAAACCAAACGGGAACTCCAAGCCTGCCTGCAAAGAGTTCCCGTTCGGTTGTGAAAGAAAAGAGAGTGAGAAAACGAATGAAAAACGTCTCATTCAAGACACGCAAGCTTTTCACTTGCTGACAAGAAAATAACACAGTCGCCATATAAAGTCAAATGATACTTTTAAAATTTTTGCGATTTGGTGAAATTTTGTGTTATTTATATATCATAGGCTTTGTCAAGTGCTTTCAATTCAGTAAATGTGTCTATCTCAATCACATCTTTTGCATCGCATTTACGGGTATAAACGGTATAATCGTCCAAAAAGTACTTTAGCGGCACGGTGTCCCAATAGCGCTTGCCTCGCCGGGGCGGCTTTCTGCGTGGTTGAACAAAACGTAAATATTTACGGCCGGCCAAGCGCGATAATCAATTAATGTCAATACTGAACGAAGCGTATTGAAAAAAGGCGGATTTATTTGTTCGCTATTGCGGCTTGCCGCCGGTTGGATAAATTGTTAGTATAAAATAGACACCTATAGACATATTCCTGCGGACTGTATAAAGCTGTGCGGGAGCCGGTATGAGGATGCAAATGAATCTGAACAATATTATTTCACTGCTGGGCGGAGTGGCGCTGTTCCTGTTCGGAATGACACTGATGGGCGACGGGCTGAAAAAGGTCGCAGGCAGCAAACTGGAGCTTGTGCTGTACCGCCTGTCGGGGACGCCGCTGCGCGGCGTACTGTTGGGTACGGGCGTGACGGCGGTCATACAGTCGTCCTCGGCAACGTCGGTGATGGTTGTCGGCTTCGTCAACTCCGGTATGATGAAGCTGCGGCAAGCTATCGCGGTGATCCTCGGAGCGCTTCTGGGCACGAGTGTCACGGGCTGGATAATCTGTCTCTCTGAGCTGGAGGGGAGCGGCTGGGTCGCACTGTTCTCAACGTCCACGCTCAGCGCCGTTATCGCCGTGTGCGGCATAATCCTGCGCATGTTCAGCCGCAGCCAGCAGAGCCGCCACGTGGGCGACATCATGCTGGGCTTTTCGGTGCTGATGTTCGGGATGCAGTCAATGAGTACTGCGGTGTCCCCGCTGCGCGAGAGCGCGGCGTTCGTGCGGCTCATCACAAGCTTCTCAAATCCTCTTCTCGGCATATTGGCGGGCGCGCTTTTCACCTGCATTCTGCAGAGCGCGAGCGCTGCGGTCGGCATCCTTCAGGCACTGTCCGTCACGGGCGCGGTCAGCTTTGCGGCTGCGTATCCGGTCATCCTCGGCATCGCGATCGGCGCGGCTATGCCGGTGCTGCTGTCGGCGCTGGGCGCGAAAACCGACGGCAGGCGCACCGCCTTTGCATATCTTGAAATAGAGCTTGTCGGCGTAATACTCTGCGGCGGGCTGTTCTATGGCGCGAACGCGGCGATAGGCTTTACATTCATGGACATGACGATGAACGCCGTCAGCATAGCGTTTGTGAACACGGCATTCCGCTTCGTGACCGCTTTGGCATTGCTTCCGGCCATCGGCCTGCTTGAAAAGCTGGCCTGCGCGCTGATAAAGGGCGAGGAGGAGCAAGCTCGTGTCGACGCATTCGACCGGCTTGACGAACGCTTCCTTGCGCATCCTGCGCTTGCCGTGGAGCAGAGCCGTCAGACTGTGGAGGATATGGGGAAGGCCGCGCAGAATAACCTCCTCGCGTCGGTTGCACTGCTCAAGACATACAGCGACGAGGCTTTTGCGCACGTTGAGAGCGAGGAGGAACTGGTCGACCGGTACGAGGACAGGCTCGGAACCTACCTCATGCGCATAACCGAACGCGAGCTTACGCGCGAGGAGAACGAGAGTGTGTCGAAATACCTGCATACCCTCAGCGATTTTGAACGCATCAGCGACCACGCAATGAACATTGCGGAGGCCGCGCGCGAGATAAACCAGAAGAAGCTGCGCTTCACCGGCGCGGCGGAGCATGAGCTTGGCGTACTGAGTGCCGCCGTGCAGGAGATATTGGATGTCGCGTCGCGGGCGTTTTTCGCAAACGACGTTGAGCTCGCGTATCGCGTGGAGCCGCTGGAGGAGCGGATCGATGTGCTGTGCGACGAACTGAAGCTGCACCATGTCGAACGGCTCCAGAGCGGGGAGTGCTCACTTGAAAACGGCTTCGTGTTCAACGACCTGCTTGCAAATTTCGAGCGTGTGGCCGACCACAGCTCAAACCTCGCAATAGCGACGATAGAGCTGCGCTCAGACAGGTATGACACCCACGAGTATGTCATCAACCTCAAGGAGCTGCACTCTCACCGCTTTGACGAGTATTACGAGGAATACGCCCAAAAGTACAGCGTCTGAAAAGTCCGTTGACAGTCTCGTTCTGAGCAGAAAAAAACAGCGTCCCGCTTTCCGGCAGCTGCGCCGGAAGGCGGGACGTTGTGCTGTATATGAGCTTTACTGCGCAGCTTTGGCTGGCGCAGCCTGCTTTTTCTCAAAGGTCAGCGCGAAGAGCGCCGCCGCGAAGATCAGCACGAAGAGCGCTGAATACAGCAGCCCACGGCCAAGCCCCAGACTTATGGACTCCGCCAGTATCGCGCCCACGGCGCAGGCCGCGGCGATGAGCCACAGCGGATATTTTATCTTCAGCTTGTCAAAAGCCTTCAGCATCGCTGCCGCACCGGCAGCGGCGGAGGCGAGCATCAGCAGGTTCATCAGAACGCGGAGAACGAAGCGGACGATATATCCGACGTGCATCGAGCGCGCCGCACTGTTCGCCGCGGTCAGCAACTCATCGCCGTTTATCACGTCTTCCGAGATGTCGTCATAGGACAGCAGCGCCTGACGGGCTGATTTATATTCATCCTGAAGCTTTTCGTACTCACTGACAGAGGTCTGCATTCCGCTGATCTTGTCAAACGCGGCGAGGAGCTCATCCTTTTCGTCCTTTAGCTTCTGCTCCGTCTTGCTCAGTTCGGCGCGCATCCCACCGAGCTGCGCCAGCGCGGCGTCGAGCTGGGAATCACCGGTCTCAAGCTGCGCCTTGACAGCGTCCAGCTGCTCACGTCCGGCGTCTATCTGCGCCTTGGCTTCGAGCAGGGCGGGCTCGTTCTTCTTAAGCTCCGCCTCACCGGCCTCAAGCTGCGCCTTGACCTGCGGCAGCATCTTTTCGGATTCCGCCAACTTCTTTTCGCCGTCGTCAAGCTGCTTCTTCAGCGCCTGAAGCTGCGCTTCGCCTTCGTCCAGCTGCGCTTCCGCAGCGGCAAGCTGCGCGGGCGCGTCGGCTATCATCTGCTTCGTAGCCTCAAGCTGTGCAGCACCCTCGGCGTAACGCGCCTCGGCGTCCGCAAGCTGGGCTTCCGCCTCGGAAAGCTGCGCGCCGGCTGCGTCAAGCTCGGCTCGCTTCGCGCTCCAATCGCTGCGGATGTCTTCAAAGCTGCGGCCGAACATCGCCTGAATGGTCTTGTTGGCAATTTCGTATATCAGCTCGCCGCCGACAGTGTCCTCACGGACTTTATCGATAATGGCCTGAGCCTGGCTGTATATTGCGTCGATCGCATTATACGCGGTTAGGGAAGCTTCGTATTTGCGCTTGGCCTCGCTCAGCTGAGTCTGCGCCTCGTCAAGCTGGGTGCGCGCGGCGGCCAGCTCCGCCTCATACTGCGGCAGCGCCGCCTCTGCATCCGCAAGCTGTTGGCGTCGGCTCGCAAGCTCCGCACGACCCTGCTCAAGCTGCTGCATGCCGGCGTCATATTGAGCGCGCCCCTCGGCTATGGCCGCTTTGCCCTGCTCGATCTGGGCGACACCGTCGTTATATTCCTGCCAGCCGGATTCTATCTGCGCCTTGGCTGCGAGATACTTATCATAGCCAACGTTGAATTCAGCTTCCATCGCGTCGAACTGTTCGCGCGCGGTGTTATACTGCTTCCAGCCATCTTCGAGAGTGCTTGCGGCGGAGCCGATGCTGCCAGAACCCATCTGAAGCCCAGCGTTTGTGGCGGTGTATTCGGTCAGCTCCTCGCGGTGACGGGAGGAGTCCTCGTCATACTGTCCCTTCTCGGCCTTCAGTTCCGCGGCGGTCTTGTCGTATTCGGCCTTGCCGCCGTTGAGCTGCGCGTCGAGCGATTCGGCTTCGGCTATCCGGTCGCGGAGAGTTTTATAATCGCTGCGATCCTGCGAAAAATCCTTTCCCGCGCTGACGAAGCCAGCGACGCCGCTGATGAGCGTCACAAGGCACATTACGGCGAGCACGGCGGATATAACTCTGCTTAACGCCTGATGTTTCAAGCTCCATTCCTCCAACATATATTCAATAAAAATAATTATACATTATATTTGTTAACAATCCAAGTCATGAAAAATATTTTTCTTCACATTTGAGGAGAAATGAGATATATTTTTCCTGCCCGCATCTGCCGCCGACGGCAGGTGAGAACAGACAGAAAACCGGAGTTTGCCATGAGATCATATTTTGCGCCCATGGAAGGGATAACAACTCATATATACCGCCGTGTCCATGCGCGCCTTTTCGGCGGCGCGGACAGATACTACGCCCCGTTCATCGCGCCGGACGGCAGCGGAAATTTCCGCGCGTCCTCGGCGCGGGACGTTCTGCCGGAGAACAACACCGGCATCGCGCTGGTGCCGCAGCTGCTGTGCAATCGCGCGGAACCGTTTCTCGCCGTCGCGCGGCAACTGGCCGATATAGGCTACAGGGAGGTCAATCTGAACCTCGGCTGCCCATCAGGTACGGTCGTCTCGAAGCATAAAGGGAGCGGCGCGTTTGCCGATTTGAGCTCGCTGGATGATATGCTGGCGGACATCTTTTCCCGCACGCCGGTCGCCGTGTCGGTCAAGACTCGGATGGGGCTGGAGTCCGTGGACGAGTTCGGCACTATTCTGGAGATATACAATAAGTACCCAATCGCGGAGCTGACGATACACGCGCGGGCACGGTCCGGGATGTATAAGTCTCCGGTTGACCGCGAGGCGTTCCTGACTGCGGCTCAGAACAGCTGCGCGCCGGTGTGCTATAACGGGAACATCTTCCGGCCGGAGGATGTGAACGCACTGCAGGGAATAGACCGGTTCATGTTGGGCAGGGGAGCGGTGATGAACCCCGCGCTGTTCCGCGAGCTTCGTGGCGGCGCTGCGCTCCGCCGCGATGAGCTGCGGGAGTTCCACGACACGCTTCTCGACGCGTATCTGACCTGCGGACTTGATGCGCGCGCGGCGACATCGCGCATGAAGGAGTTGTGGTTTTACATGGACGGCCTGTTCCCGCACAGCGGGCGCGAGATGAAAGTGCTCAATAAATCCAGAAGTCTCGAAGATTACCGCGCCGCTGCGAGCGTGATTTTCACCAACTGCGAGTTTGACAGCGCCGCGAGATTTAATAAGTAAAAGCAGAGAGGAAAACTCTCTGCTTTTTTCAGCCCTATAACTCTATGATATGCGGCTTTACATCCGGATCATGGTTTGCGATGGATTCGACGCAGTTTGCGTCCATACTCTGCGCACGTATCCACTCCAGCGGCCGTCATAGCAGCGAAAGCTGCTCCGGCTCCTGACGGAGAGAAGCGACATGCTCCAGCGCGCACAGCGGCAGGTCGTGAGCCGCGACCTTGTAGTCGATACCGGCTTTTCTGGCCTGCGCGATCTGCTCGCGGCGCGGCACACGGTACATCTTGCCGTCCTTGACGAAGTGCGCCCCAGTCTGATGGAACTGGAAAGAGATATCGCGCTCCGCGCACTGCTGCCGAAGCGCGAGGATCCAGTCGTAGTGACATGGGCGCGCGTCGGCGCCGGATTCCCCGCTGGCCGAGACTTCTTCGATTTTTCCCGAGTCGAGATATACGCTTATATCGAGCGGCGTCAGCAGGGGAGCGGCGATGATGGCTCTGTGGCGTATCGGCAGCGCGAGAAAGATCGGCAGGCGGTAGTCCGCCATCTCCTGATTCTCCACCGTGCAGCCGATTATGACGTTCTCATAACCGCCGCCCCAGCCGGGCGGCAGACATTCAGACAGACGGTCGATGCGCTTGGTGAAGAAATAGAAGAAGCAGTCCTGCCTGCGGCGGATCATATCCCAGCAGTCCTGCCGCCATGGGTCGGCGTCGCTCAGCAGAAAGTCTGAGGTGAAGCAGGTAAAGATGACTTTGCCCGACGGCAGCTTCCAGCTCCCGTCCCGCTTCTTTTTGACGGGCAGGTCGAAGCTCGCGGTCTTGCGGCAGACGGAGGCGGCCTCTTCCGTGCCGTACATCGCGTCCTGCCGGTAGACGTAGCAGTATTTGCATCCGGCGCTGAGCTTCGTGCATCCGTGCCACGGATTCCATTTGGCGTATATGCTCTTAACCTGCGGCATGGCGGCCACCTTCTTCTGCGTGAATGTAAGAAAACCACCAAGCAGGAGGCGGTGCGGCGCTTCATACTTGGTGTTCTCTGGTATCCTGTGAATGGGCGGGACTCAGCCCCAGACCTCCTCGGCGATCTCCTTGACGAGCGCAAGCTTTGCCCACTGCTGCGCCTCGGTCAGCTTGTTGCCGATCTCGCAGCTTGCAAAGCCGCACTGCGGGCTGAGGCAGAGTCTGTCGAGCGGCAGATACTTTGCCGCCTCGTGGATGCGCGCGATGACGCCGTCCTTGTTCTCAAGCAGTGCGCGTTTGGTAGTCACCAGACCGAGGACTACCTTCTTGTCACCGCTGACCGCGGCGAGCGGCTCGAAGCCGCCGCTGCGCGCGTCGTCAAACTCAAGGTAGTAGGCGTTGACGTTCTCGCGGGCGAGCAGAGTCTGCGCGACGCCGTCGTACGCGCCGGAGTTGGCGTAGGTGCTGTGGAAGTTGCCGCGGCAGACGTGAGTGTTGATGACGAGGTCGTCGGGCTTGCCGGAGATGGCGGCGTTATTCAGCTCAAGCAGCTGTTCTTTGATTGTCTCAAGACCCTTTTCGTCGGTGCCGAAATACATGCAGGCCATCGGGTCAACGAGCATACCCCAGCTGCAATCGTCAAACTGGAGGTTGCGGCAGCCAGCGGCGTAGACGTCGGCGATGAACTTCTTGTAGCCCGTGGCGATGTCCTCGGCGAGCTCGCGGTTGTCTGCGTAATACTTTCTGGTGTTCTCCAGCGCGAAGGGCATTATCATCTGTTCGATGAACTGCGCGGGGGCGGGAATGGTGAGCTTTGCGACGGTGTTCTCATCCTCAAGCGCCTTGACGAACTTGAAGTGCTCTACGAACGGATGTGAGTCGAGCGAGACTTTGCCGGTGAGGTAGGTGTCGTCGAGCATCGCGGCCTCGCCGTGGAAAGGAAGGCCGGTCTTGGTGGGGCTGTGGCCGACGCCGTTGAAGCCCCACATAAAGTCGAGGTGCCATGTAGCGCGGCGGAACTCGCCGTCGGTGATGACGTGGTAGCCCGCGGCTTTCTGCTTGGCGACGAGATCGCGTATTGCCTCGTCCTCGACGGCCTTGAGCGCTTCGGCGTCTATCGCGCCGTTCTGGAAATCTGCGCGCGCCTGCTTGAGCGCCGCGGGGCGGAGAAAGCTGCCGACATAATCATATCTGAAGGGTGTATTCATATCCTGCTCCTTTTGAGTGTTTTCGCCATGATTATACGGCCGTCCGCGCGGCAAGTCAATTATGCATTTAGACGATGTTACGGAGTTACGGCGAAAAGCAAAAGCCCGACGCTCTGCGTCGGGCTTGATCATTGCGTTTACAGGTGCTGGTCGCGGTCGATTTTGTCGTAGTGCTTGAGCATGAAGCCCTCCATGACGGAGGTCAGCTTCATGTCGAGATTGAAGAAATACACGACGAAGGTGACGGCGAAGAAGCCGAGGCCGGCTATGCCGAGCTTTATCATCAGCTTGCGGAGCTTTTTCCAGAACATCTTATTTCCTCCTTACCAAGACTTCCCGTCCTTGAGATTCTCAAGGCTGGGATCGACAGGCTCTTCCTGCATGACGGTGCGCATATAGTTGTTCACCTGCTCGCGCACACCCTGACGGGATATCACGCGCGGGTCGAACAGATCGTGCGTGACCCAGACGAGGTGGATGCCGTGCTCTCTGGCGCGCTCCTCGAACATGCCGTGCATGCCGTCGAGCGCCTTGCAGCTCATGTGCTCCCAGAGAATGACCATGTCGGCGTTGAACTCCGTGCAGTACTCCCACAGCTCGTCAAGCAGAACCTTGTAGCCGCCGTGGGTGCGGTTGCGCATGATCATGTTCTCGGTCAGCCATGCCATGTCGTAGTATGCCTGCTCGCGGTTTTCGGGGGTGTCCTCAGTGACAAGCTCCTTGGTGGAGACCATGGAGAGCATATCGGTCAGCGGCACGATGCCCCAGCAGTTGAGCAGCCACACGAGGAAGTCCATATAGAAGTGCGACTGGACGCCCCAGATGATGGCTCTGTGGCGGTATTCGTTCGCGGCCATCTTCTTTTTCTTGTAGGCGCGCTCGGCGAGCTTGGTTATCTTGCGGTCAACATCCTCAAAGGCCTTGACCTTGCCGCAGATGGCCATGTAGTTGGTCTCGGTGTAGAGGGCGAGGTTGGAGCCGAATACCTGCGGGTAATCGGTCTTGTTCATCTCAAGCCACTCGAGACGGCACTTGGTGGCGTAGTTGACGCGCTTGGCGCACTCGAAATATGCGTCCCAATCCCACTTCTCACCGGTGTGCTCCTCGATAAATGCGATGGCGTTCTTGATCTCCTGTGCTGCGTAGTCCTGCACGTCGTCCTCGCGGTGACGCAGAGGGGCGGCAAGCTGGAACACGGGGATGCCGTCCTCAAGCTCAAGACGCTTGGAGATAACGCCGTTGCCGAGCAGAGAGCCGTCGCAGGTGGTGTTGCACTGGACGGCGCAGGCGCCGAGCACGGGCGCGTCGTCGTCGATGGAGACGCCGGCTTCTGCCTCGGGCATAGGGCAGACGTCGCCCGCAAGGCCGTATTCCTGTGCGATGTCGATGTAATGCTCCGCTGCGTGCTGGTTCAGAAGCACGGAGACGTAGGTGGACGGGGTCTCGCGGCTAAGACCCTTCAGGGTCGGGAAGCCCATCATGACGGCGGTCATCTCGTTTTCATCGACGAGAACGACCTTGTCGGAGAACGTCTTGTCGTTGCCGATGCGGCGGTCGCCGCGGAAGAGGCCGTCAAGCAGCTTTGCGACGTCCTCGATTATGAGATCCTGCTCCAGATGGCAGATGCGCAGATGCTCGCCGCGCAGACCCTGCGTATGACGGTCGACCATCATGGGGACGGCGAGGTAGTTTGCCATCCAGCGGTAGCGGAACATGGCCTTGATGTTTCTCGGCTTCGAGACCATCTTTGCCATGGTGATCCAGTTGTGGAGCCAGCGGGAGTAATCATAGAGCGTGTCCACCAGACCGCGCCACTCGCGGCGGTTCCTGACCTTGCCCTCAGTGTAGAATTTGCCGAAATTCTCGCAGCCTATTCTCTTATTGCTCATCACTTGTCCCCTCCCTGGATCTTCTTTATCTCGATGCTCTCAACGAAGGCCTGCACGCGGGTGCGCATCTGGCCGGAGGTAGAGATGTTGTACGGGCGGTCAACGGACAGCACGGGGTAGCCGTAATCGTCATGCAGGATGTGCGAACCCATCATGCGCTCGTAAGCCCACGGGTCGCAGAACTTTATCTGTTCGTAGATGATGCCGTCGGCGGCGTATTCCTTTGCAAGCGCGTTGACGTACTCGCGGCGGCCGGTCATCTTGGCGGTGTTCATGTAACGGGGACATTGTCCACGGTACATATACTGGCGGCAGATCTGCGTCAGCGCGTCTTCGTCGTCGGTCAGCTCTATGGGGTTTCTGCCGGGGAGCGAGCCGTAGCAGAAACGGTCGGCACAGACATATGCGCCGGTATCCTCGATGAGCTTGATGAAGTCGGTATCATCGACCTCGGAGCCGACTACCAGCACGCGGGCGCGGTAGCCCTTTTCGTCCGGCTCGCGGGTCTTGAGCTCTTCCAGCGTCTCTTCGAGCTTGTCGATAAGCAGGTACTTGGGGGCGACGTAGGTCGCCAGCGTGATGACGTGGAACTCGTAGCCGGTGATACGCGGCTTGTCGCCCTTGCGGTATTCGCCGATGGCGCGGATAAGCTCGCAGATGCGGTTGTGCTCCGCGACGGCCTGACGTATCGCCTTGTCGGAGATGTCGATGCCGTAGTGCTCATGCAGGGGCTTGAGGATGTGATTCGTGCACTGGAGAGTGTAGAGATTCAGGCCGTTGTCGTCGGCCTTCATGGGTATCTCCATGTACTCGAAGAAAAACTTCTCCTTGCCCTTGCCGAGAGCCTTCAGCAGCTCCATGTTCTCGACGGCGCGGTTCATCATCGTGCAGCCGTCGGGAGTGATGAGACAGTCGGCAAAGTTGTAGCCGCCCTCGATGGCGCGCTCAAGCAGGGCGCGGCTGTACTCGCAGAGGAAGCTGGTCATGTAGTAGGTTGCCATTTCCATGGAACCGGTGCGCGGCGCGCGCAGATGCGTAGAAAACGCGCCCGGCAGGTTCAGCAGCGGCTCCGGGGTGTTCTCGCAGACATAAGCGACGCAGACCTTCCCCTCGCTCTGCGCCTGCAGGATAAGCTCATTCTGCGCCTCCTGAAGGAGGTTTTCAAAATAGAGCAGGTGCTTGAGATCTTTCATATTTCTTCTCCAATCGCCGGAAACCGGCGGCATCCAGCACTAGAATATGGCCGCATAAAACGACCGTCATTATTTTAACACTTGTTTTTCCGATTGCAATATACAGTTGAAGCGTTTTTGATAAAAAGTTGTCGAAAAATGCGTTCAGCCGTTCCACTCGGCGGCCTGAGCGCGAAGCCAATCGCACCATGCATCCACGCCCTCGCCGGTCTTTGCGCTTATCGGGAAGATTTTGATGTCGGGGTTGCGCATCTTCGCAAACTCCACGACCTTGTCCATGTCGAAATCGAAGTAGGGCAGGACGTCGATCTTGTTGATTATCAGCGCGTCGCAGACCTGAAATATCAGGGGGTATTTAAGGGGCTTGTCGTGCCCTTCGGGGACGGAGAGTATCATGGCGTTCTTCGCCGCGCCCGTGTCGAACTCCGCCGGGCAGACGAGGTTGCCGACGTTTTCCAGCACGACGAGGTCGAGGTCGTCCGTGCCCATCTCGTCGAGTCCCTGACGGGTCATGTCCGCGTCGAGATGGCACATGCCGCCGGTGTGGAGCTGGATGACCTTCTTGACACCTGTGCGGGATATGCGCTCGGCGTCGACGTCGGAGTCGATATCGGCCTCCATGATGCCGATGTTCATCTCGCCCGAAAGCTTCTCGACGGTGCGGGTCAGGGTAGTGGTCTTGCCGCTGCCGGGGGAGCTCATAAGGTTCAGCAGGAAGCAGTGCTGCTTACGCAGCTCCGCGCGCAGTACGTCGGCCGCATCGTCATTTGCCTTGAATATGCTCTGTTTTATCTCGTAAACCTTGTAATCCGCCATATCTATCCTCCGATCAGCAGGCGACTATTTCTTTTATGTTCATTTCCTGCCCCTGCTGGAGCCAAGTATGGCCGCTGCCGCAGTTGGGGCAGGTCTTGCCGTACTTCACGGTGGGGTAGGTCGTCTTGCAGTCGTCGCACCATGTGACAGCCGGGATTATCTCATACTTGAACTCCGTATGCTCGATAAGCGGAGTCTTTTTCGCGTACCACTGCCAGCAGTCGCTGAGATATTCCGGAACTATGCCGGACACTTCGCCGAACTCCAGCGTGACGGACTGGATGTTGGTGAGCTTGTTTTCCTTGGCTATCTCGTCGACCTGCTTGATGACGTAGGTCACTATGCTAAGCTCGTGCATAACTTTCCTTTCTGAAAACAGGTGCGGGGATATCCCGCACCTGTCTGATCTGTTCCGGGATGATTATTTGCCAGAAAGCTGCTTCTTGATTATCTTTACCTGACGCTTTGCGGCGTAGGGGCCGATGGCCTTGAACTTGTCCTCGGCGGGGATCATCTTGCTGTTCTGTGGGCGGTTGCGCTTGAGATGGATAGCGTCGAACTCACACTTGGTGGTGCAGATGCCGCAGCCGATGCACTTGTTCGGATCGACCACACTGCGGCCGCAGCTCAGGCAGCGGGAAGCCTCGGACTTTATCTGCTCCTCGGTGAAGGTCACACGGTCGTCGCACATGGTGAGAACCTTTTTCTTGTCGATGACGACTTCGGAGCGGGCGGGCTTCTTTATCTTCTCTACGGGCAGGGCAAGATTTTCCTTGTCAAGCTCCTTGAACTCGCGGAGGTTGCGGTGGATGGTCAGAGTCTGGCCGACGTTGACGTAGCGGTGGATGGACACTGCACCCTCACGGCCGCTGGCGATGGCGTCGATGGTGTACTTCGGGCCGGTCGCGCAGTCGCCGCCGACGAACACGTCGGGCTCTGCGGTCTGGAAGGTGACGCCGTCATGCGCGATGAGGAGGCCGTCGGGAGTCTCGGCGGCGGTGCCGGCGAGGACTGCGCCGTACTCGGAGCGCTGGCCGATGGCGACCAGAACGTTGGAGCAGGGAACGGTGATGGTCTCGTTCTCGTCATAAACGGGAGCGAACTTGCCGTTTGCGTCGCGCACGGAGACACAGCGCATAAGCTCTATGCCGGTGACCTTGCCGTCCTCGCCGAGGATGGCCTTGGGCGCCCAAGAGTTGTTGATGACGACGCCGTCGGCGATGCCTGCGTTCTTCTCGTCGGGAACGGTGGGCATCTCTTCGTCCTTCTCAAGGCAGTACATGTTGACGCTGCCGCCGGTCAGACGCTTTGCCGCGCGTGCCACGTCGATGGCCGCGTTGCCGCCGCCGATAACGATAACGTCGCCGGAAAGCTCCTTAGTCGCGCCGCTGTTGACGGAGCGCAGGAAGTCGAGACCGCCCTGAACGCCTGCCAGCTCTTCACCGGGAATGTTGAGCTTTGCGGCCTTCTGGAGACCGACAGCGACGTAGAAGGCCCTGAAGCCCTCCTCGCGGAGCTGCTGGATGGTGACATCCTTGCCGACCTCAACGCCGCAGCGGAACTCGACGCCCATCTCACGCAGGACGTCTATCTCGGACTTGACGATGTCCTTGCCGACGCGGAAGGAGGGGATGCCGTTGATGAGCATACCGCCGGGGGCGGCTTCCTTCTCGAATACGACCGGGCTGTAACCCTCGATGGCGAGGAAGTACGCGCAGGACATACCTGCGGGGCCTGCGCCGATTATTGCGATCTTCTGGTCAAACTTCTCATGCGTGCAGGAGTTCATGGCGGGCACGTAGCGGTGCTCGGCCTTCATGTCCTGCTCGGCGATGAATTTCTTTATCTCGTCGATGGCGAGCGGCTGGTCGACGCTGCCGCGGGTGCATGCGTCCTCGCAGTACTTGCGGCAGATGCTGCCGCAGACGGCGGGGAAGGGGTTATCCTTCTTGATGAGCTTGAGAGCGTCCGCATAGCGGCCGTCGGCGGCCATCTTTATGTAGCCCTGAATGGCTATGTGAGCGGGGCAGGCGACCTTGCAGGGCGCGGTGCCGGTCGGCCAGGTCTGGATGGAGCCGTTCTCGTTTCTGTAATTCTTGTTCCAGTGATCCTCGCCCCACTTGGTGTCATCGGGCAGCTCGTGGCGCGGGTACTGGATGGGGCCTTCCTTGGTGCAGAGCTTCTGGCCGAGGCGTACCGCACCGGCGGGACATGTCTCAACGCACTTGCCGCAGGCGACGCACTTTTCGGGATCGGTCTCGGCAGTGTAGGCGGAAGCGGAGAGGTTCGGGGTGTTGAAGAGCTGGGAGGTGCGCAGAGCGTTGCAAACGCCGACAGCGCAGTTGCAGATACCGAAGATCTTGTTCTCGCCGTCGATGTTGGTTATCTGGTGAACATAGCCCTTGTCCTCGGCCTTCTGGAGGATCTCCATTGCCTCTTCATAGGTGATGTCGCGGCCGTGGTTGGTCTCGCGGCAGTAGTCGGCAAAGTCGCCGACGCCGATGCACCATTCGCCCTCGATGTCGCCGGAGCCTTCGCCGCGGATGCGCTGCTGCTTACGGCAGGAACAGACAGATACGCCGATGTGACCCTCGTACTTCTTCAGCCAGTGGCTGAGATGCTCGATAGGCAGGGACTTGCTCTCTGCGGGGATGGCTTTCTCAACGGGGATGACGTGCATACCGATGCCTGCGCCTCCGGGAGGCACCATCTCGGTGATACCGGCCAGCGGCAGGTATGCCATGCGCTCGAAGAAGTCCGCGGTTTCGGGGTACATGTCGGACTGTTCGGGGTTTATCATCATAATCTCTGCGCTGCCGGGGACGAACATGTCCAGCACCCAGCGCTTCTCGTGGTTCGGGTTCTTGCCGTCGAGGTTTTCCCAGTGGAACTCGACAAGGCCGCTTTCGCTGACGGCCTGCATGGCCTTCTCAAGGTATGCGCGGTCAAACTGCGGGTTCTTCTTCGCAAGCTGCTCGATGGTAAGCGGCACGCGCTTTTTCATCGTAAGACAGATGTCGAGAATGTCGTCGGCCATCTTCTGGTCGTACTTGTAGGCGGTGTACTTCAGCGCGGAGTTGATGCCCAGATACTCAGGGGATTCGGGAGTGATCTTGTCCTTGCCGAGCAGTACGGTAGCCCGGTCGGTAATTTCCTTACCGAGTTTTGCGATTTTTTCGTCTTTCGTCATGGAATTTTCAAGCCTCCTGATAGATAAAACGGGGTTTGTTATTTAATTAATATTGCTGAGTGAACTGTACCTAATTTGTTGAATATAATCAATAAGTTAACATGCTTTTTGGAATAACTCACAAAAAAACTGCAAAATATTTGCGAACAATCTTGATAAGAAGTTGACATTCACGGACAAATCGCGTAAAATCTCTTTGAAATCAGGACATCGCAAAAGGGGGTGTTTTTCGTGCAGGATTCGTCATACCGGCTCAAAGAAAGCATTGCGAAATGCGCGATAGAGCTGTTCAAGACCGAGGGCTACAACAACGTCAGCGTCAACGAGATTTGCGAGAAGGTACCGGTTTCGCGCTCGGTTTTCTATACGATGTTCAAGGGCAAGCGCAGTATTCTGGACTACGTTGTCGCAAAGCCGCAGCAGAACGACGAGGAGAGCTTCCGGAAATTCGCGGACGCGGAGAACGACTTTGAGCGCATCTGGCAGCTGTTTGACCGGTTCATAACGATCGCGCTCGACTTCGGCCCGCAGTTGACGAGCACACTGTTCATCATGCAGTTTGAGTCGCCGCAGGGCATACGCGAGGCCGTCCACGCGCTGGACGATCTTTTTGCGACGCTTGCCAAGAACTGCGCCAAGTCCGGCATAATCGAGACCGAGGAGCCGCCGGAGCTGCTGTCGCATATTGCGACAGACCTGATAATCCACGAGCTGTACGTCTGGTGCAGCCAGAACGGCAACTTCTCTCTGCGCGAGCGCGCCCGGCAGTACGCCGAAGTCGCGTACCATGTCAAGCCGCAGTACCGCATGACCCCCGCCCAGCGCGCGGAGCTGTGAGGTGTCGGATGGAGAAGATAGATTTCAGAAAAGATTTGCTCGTTGGACTCTTTAAGGAGTACTGCGACAAATACGATGAGCTGAACGCAAAGTTTTCCGCTGTTCCGGTCGCAAAATATGAGTACTGTAACGGGGTGAAAGGCGGCGTCTGGAGAGGATATTACCATCCAAGCCCAATAGGTGACATTGTTACAGGCAATGCAAGCCGCGGTCGGCGTGTAACACATCCAAGAAAAGGCTGTTACTATCGATACAGGTACTTATTTGATGAGAATGGGAAACTGCTTGTTGCCGAGGACTACAGCAAAGAGCTCGGCAAACCTAAGCCTGTAATTTATTTTGATGAGCGCAGGAAGCTGTGTGTTGCCAGAGACACCAGCGAGCAGGCCGCCGTATCCGAGCCTGTACTCTGGCAAAAAGAGTTCCTTATATATGAAGGGCGGCGTGTCATTGCACCGCAGTATGACATCGTATTTACGCCGGAGCTTGTGACAGTAAGCGTCTGTGATTATGACGAGCAGGGGAGAATACTCCGCTATGACAGACTGAGCTGGAGAACACAGGATCAGATAAAGTATCAGAATTTATCATCTGAGGTATATGAATACGGTAAAAACGGGCTGCTGGAGTTTGCATATTGGGGAAGAAGTTTTGCCGGCATCACAGAAGTAGATAAATATCACTTCAACCATGATGACGAAGGCCGGATCGTGAGCTATGATTTCTTTCGCAAAGACGGTAGCTTGGTAACATATGAGGTACCGAAGTCCAAAAGAAGAAATGTGTGAGCGGATCATATCGGTTTTGTGCTCATACAGTGGGAAAATAACCCCTTTATACAGTTGATTTACAATTCCTGTTTGTGATAAAATGCAGAAAACGAAATTTTTCAAGTAAATATTGCATTTTATTTAAAAGGATGTATAATAAACTCAAAAGTATAAAATTTTGATGTGGTGGATAAATGAGCAGAAAACCTTTAGGACAGGAAGTTTCCGAGGAGGCTATCCTCGAAGTCGCAAAGAAATATTTTTGTAAGTACGGTTTTGACAATACGAACCTGAATGATATTGCCGCGGAGATGAATATCACCCGCACGCCGATCTACTATTACTTTGAGAGCAAGCAGAAGCTGTATGAGGCGGTGGCGAAGAAACATCTCACCGGTAAGCTGGAAAAATACACGGAGCTTTTTGCAAGCGATATGCCTTTCTTTGACAAGGTGCGCGTTGACCTTGAGCTGTCGTCGCATCTGCGTCTTGCGGAGAAGGAACTTTTCACGGGCGTGGATTCAAAACCGGCGTTGGTGAAGGTCAAGGAATTCCAGACGGATATAATGCACCGGATACATAAGATGAAGACCAGATATATTCAGAAGGCTATCGATGACAAAATACTGCGTCCGGACACGGACGTAGAATCGTTCATGGTTTACTTCTATGTTATATCTCTCGGCATCGAGGCGGTGGATAAGCAGGACGGCTGGTATGAGATGACCGAAAGCCGCATAACGCGTCTTATAGATACGGTTCTCGACGCTATTATGCTGCGCTATAAAGCGCTCTGATAAATTACCCCCCCACATGCAAGCATGTGGGGGGGTAATATTATACAACGCCATTGCGGCGGCTTTTTGGCTCACTGCGGACGAAACGAAAGGTACATGCGAAGCATTGCTCCGCATGTACCTTCTACTATTATATAATATAATAATATATTTATTATGCGTAGGGATTGATAAGCTGATCCTTGACTTTTTCCTTCTCCGCAGCGAAGTAGATCTCCTTGACTTCGTAGTGCTTTGCGGGGAGGGCGACGGCAGCTTCGTAGGCGGCCGTAGTAGCGTGGACGATGAAGCCGGGCTTCACACTGTCGCCGAGCTTGACAACATGCTCGAGCTCATCCTTTACCTCGTCATAGAGGCCGGCTACGGGGCGAACGCCGAGAGCGACAACGACGAGGTCGCAGGGGATGACCGTCTCGGCACCGGTGTTCACGTCGGCGGCGGCTACGCTGTCGGCAGCGACACGCAGTATCTTATGGCCGAGCAGGGTCTTTACGCCGGCGTCCTTGGCATAGAAGAGGTCAAGACGGTGGTCGGTATTGGAGGGGATGGCGTCCGGCATCATGTCGATAACGGTGACGTCGTTGCCGGCGGCGAGCATTCTCGCGGCCTCGAGACCGGTCTGGCCTGCGCCGAGGACAACGACCTTCTTGCCGGTGATCTCGGGCTTCTGAGCGATATAATCGCGCACGCTGATGACGTTGTCGGCCTTTATGCCCTCTATCGGGGGGGTGAACTCGTCGGAACCGGTCGCAATGAACGTGGCATACGGCTTCATCTCGCGCAGCATCTCGGCGGTGCACTCGGTGTTGAGCTTGACGCGGATGTTGAGCTTCTTTATCATGCGCTCATAGTAGTCGATGAGCCAGCCGAGCTTGTACTTGCCGATCGGGGCGTCAGCGAGGTTGACGGCGCCGCCGAGACGGTCGGACTTTTCAAATACGGTGACATCGAAGCCGCGCTTGGTGAGCGTAACGGCGGCTTCCAGACCGGCAGGGCCTGCGCCGACTATTGCGACGGGCAGACCGTCGCCGTTTACGTTGAGGGTCGCGGGCATGCAGTATTCTCTGCGGCCGCGGGGGTTCATGGTGCAGCCGGGCTGGGTCGGGCCGAAGGGGGTCTTGGTCAAGCAGTGCATGCAGGAGACGCAGTATTTCAGCTCGTCCTCGCGGCCCTGAGCGATCTTATTGCAGTAATCGGGCTCCGCGAACAGCTGGCGGCCTAGGGCGACGGCGTCGCATTTGCCGTCGTTTATGATGCCGTCGATGTAATCGGGGTGGCGCAGGGAGCCGCAGGCCGCAACGGGGATGTTGACTCTGTTCTTCACGACCTCGGCATACTTGACCTTCCAGCCCTCTTCCTGGTTGCCGTCGGCGCTCATGCCGGTGAGTCTGGACATGACGCCGCCGCCGTTTACGGTGATAAGGCTCACGCCGTGCTGCTCAAGCAGAGCCGCGGCATCGCCGAGCCATTCCATGCTCGCCTCGCCATCGTGACAGTCGGTGCCGTTCATCTTTGCGACTACCTCGACGCCCGGGCACTCCTTCTTGATGCGGTCGATGACCTCGAGGGAGAAGCGCATTGCATTTTCGACGTTCTGTGCGCCGTACTCGTCGGTGCGGTGGTTGAAGTACGGGCTGTAGAACTGCTCGGGCAGGTAGTTATGCGCCATATGCCACTCTATTGCGTCGGTGCCGGCCTTCGCGCAGCGGATGGCGGCCTCGACATATTTCTGCTGCATCTCGCCGATCATCTCGCGGGACATGTAGTTGACGGCGACCAGCTTCGGGCCGTTGGTCTCTATATAGTCGGCCTGAGTGTAGGGCAGATGGCCGGGCATCCAGAGCTGACAGGAGAACTTCGCGCCCTCGCCGTGGACGGCGTCGATAGCGGCCTTGAGGCCGGGGATGTACTTGTCATCGTTGAGAAAGGGCTGCTCGTGCTGGCCGTACCACTTGGGCTCAACGCACATGATGCCAGGGGTTATCATGGCGGTGCCGCCGTGGGCGATGGTGCGGTAGTACTCTATATATTCGTGGCCGATGTAGCCGTTGGTGCAGAAATATTTTGCCATTGCGGACAGGATAACTCTGTTGCGCAGCTCCATATTGCCGACTTTCAGCGGCTCAAGAAGTTTTCTCATAGTATCTTCTCCATTCTTACTTATTGTGTTTGCGGGGCGGTATATCAGTGTTCGCGGGTCATCAGGTCGGTCATGTATCTGCGGACGTCATCGTCGGAGACATGCTTTCTCGACATCTGGATAAGGCGCTGCTCACGCAGGACGAACTTCACGAAGTTGTCGTAGTCCTTCTCCATGGTGAAGCCGAGGTCCTTCGGCATGGGGAGATGCACGTCGGCGCTGAGCTGCTCGATGGCATTGACGACCGCGTCCCTGACTTCCTCTGCGGTGGCCTCTGCGGGCAGACCCAGCTCGAACGCGTCGGCTATCTGACGCACTTTGGGAGCCTCAACGTCGTAGAGGTGCTCTATAACGTAGGGGAGAGCCCACGCGCAGGTGACGCCGTGCGGTGCGTGAGTGTATGCGCCGAGAGCCTGGCCGATGCCGTGGCCGATCTGAACGCCGACGTCGGCCATGCCGCCCATGGCGATGTTGGCCGCCAGCAGCATATTGTCTCTGGCCTCGAGATCGTCGGGGTGATCGTAGGCGTTCTTGAGGTTGAAGTAGACCATCTTCATCGCCTGGATGCAGAGAGGATCGGAATAGCAGTGTGCCTCGGGCTTGAGGAAGCCCTCTATCGCATGCGCCATTGCGTCAAGACCGGTGGCACCGGTCATCTCCGGCGGGAGGGTGACGGTGACGGCAGGGTCGAGGATGGCGTAGTCGGGGACGAGCTTATCGCGGTCACGGGTGGAAATCTTGCGCTGGTTCTCAACGTCGTGCATAACGGCGGTGAAGGTGACCTCGGAGCCGGTGCCGGAGGTGGTGGGGATGCAGACGAGGGGGATGCCGGGGTTCTTGTACAGCTCCGTGCCTATTGCCGTGGTGTAGTCGCGGCAGGTGCCGGGGTTGGTGATGAGCATTCTTGCGACCTTGGCGGTGTCCATGCAGCTGCCGCCGCCGATGGCGATGCAGATGTCGGTGCCTTCCTTGCGGCCAAGCGCAGCGGCTTCTTCAATAGAATGCATCGGGGACTCGATCTCTATCTTATCATAGATGACGCATTCGATCCCGTCGGCCTTGAGAGCCTCAACGCAGGGATCGACGATGCCGGCTGCCTTGACGTTGGGGCCGTGCATCACGAGCGCCTTGTGGGCGCCGAGCTTCTTGGCGATGTCACCGACGGACTTGCTGCTGCCAACACCATGAACGATTTTTGTAATGAAAAACTGAAAATTGTTTTGCATAATAAATACCTCCATAACTATTAACAGATAACAGCGAGCGCTTAAATAATCTTGCGAGTTTATTAACAAAGACATTATAACGCGGAGTTTGAATTTGTCAATAAAACCGCGAGTTTATTTTTAGAATCATCGTTTTGTACAAAAATGGGCAGATGATTTAGTCAAAAGTGCCATGAATGAAAATTAACAAAGCGTATTGACAAGCGCTTGACAATGATGTATAAAAATTATGTCGAATTTGAGGCGGATTTCATTTCCGCTCATGTCGCGAGGCGCCGCATACGGTAGAAAGGCGGCTTTTTATTTAACTCATAATAAACATGGACGTTTATTTAACGTTAAAAAGACGCGCTGCGGTATGCTTTTCAAGTGAGTTTATTAACAGAACAGTCACTTCACAAGCCTCAGAACCTGAAAGAAAAAGGAGAAAGAAACAGACATGTCTTACAGTTTCCTGAAACCGGTCAAGGTCGGCAACATGATCCTGAAGAACAGAGTTATCGTACCCGCGATGGCGAGATACCTCTGCAAGGACGGATTTGTGACCGACGCATACGTTGAATATCTCCGCGCGATAGCGGAAGGCGGCGTTGCAATGGTAACGGTCGGCATCATGCCGATAGACCTCAGCTGGCCCAGCACCATGCCGACTCAGCCCTGTCTTGGCGACGATAAATACATCCCCGGCCTCACCAGAGCGGTCGCCGCGATCCATGCGGGCGGAGCAAAGGCTAGCCTCCAGCCCTGGATGCCCGGCCGCGCTCCCTATACATATGCAAACGCTGTTGAACGTGCACAAGACATCGCAATAGTCAACCGCCTGACCGTTGACGAGATACACAATATTCAGAGAAAATACGCAGCGGCTGCACTTCGCTGTGCAATGGCAGGCGCGGATGTGGTAGAATGGCACAATGCGCACAATTATCTGGGCGAGCAGTTCTACAGCCCGTACTTCAACCACCGCACCGACGAGTACGGCCAGCAGAGCGTTGAAAACTCCATGCGCTTTGCGCGTGAAGCCATCGCTCTCACCAGAAAGACGCTTGACGACGCGGGCTACTCTCATGTCGAGTTGACCGCAAAGCTGAACGGCAGCGAGATCATCAACGACGATATTACCCCCGAGATCCTCGCCGCAAGCGCGAAGGAACTTGAGAAGGCCGGCATAAGCCTCATAACCGTGAACGGCGGCGGCGGACTTACCAGACTTGAAGGCATGAGCGGCGACGGACACCGTCCCGAGGGCTGGAAGGTCAAGTATGCGGAGATCGTGAAGAACGCGGTGTCCATCCCCGTCGCGGCCAGCGGCAACCTGAAGCACCCCTCCTATGTCGACGCGATAATCAACGACGGCAAGTGCGACCTCGTCGCTCTCGGACGTACCTCCATCTGCGACCCGCAGTGGGTCAACAAGTGCAAGGCCGGCCGTGAGGATCTGATCCGCTACTGCCTGTCCTGCATGCACTGCGTCTACGCTCTGCCCGCAGACGTCTGCGGCTGCACGATGAATCCCCGCTGCCGCCGCGAGGCCTTCGCTCCCAGAGTGGAGGACACCCCACACACCGGCGACGGCCGCAAGGTCATGGTCATCGGCGCGGGCCCTGCCGGATGCCTAGCAGCCATCACGCTCGCACAGCGCGGCTTTAAGCCGATACTCTGCGACAAGAACGATTACATCGGCGGCATGATGCTCCCCGCCGGTATGCCGATAGGCAAGCAGGAGTTCCAGAACGGCATCAACTATTATTCCAACATGCTGCGTGAGCTGAAGGTTGACGTACGTCTCAATACCGAGGTCACTGCCGAGCTCATCAAGGCTGAAGCCCCCTATGCCGTTATCTCCGCTGTCGGCTCCTACGAGTTCATCCCGCCCATCAAGGGTGCGGACGGCGACAACGTGCTCGGCGTTCGCCGCTACATCGTTGAGCGTCCCGAGATCCGTGACAAGAAGGTCGTTGTCCTCGGCTGCGGCCAGACCGGCCTTGAAGCGGCGCATATGCTCGCGGCTCTCGGCAACGACGTTACCGAGGTCGAGATGCAGGAGCGTGCGTTCATAACCCTGCTCGAGCACAAGCTCGACCTTGAGTATGCCGAGGCTTCCGGCGTCAAGACCGTGTTCGGCCACAAGGTTCTTGAACTCACCGATCATTCCGTCATTGCCGAGTCCGTGGCGACCGGCGAGAAGGTAGAGTTCGAGGCTGATGTTATCATTCCCGCTATCGGCGTAAAGTCCAACACCGCAGAGGTCGAAAAGCTGCGCGAGTGCGGCGTCGAGAAGTTCTTCAACATCGGCGACAGCGCAAAGACCGGCATGATCTATGAAGCGATATCCGCAGCCTATGACTGCGCTACGACATTGAATTGATAATTTAAAAAGTAGAAAGTAGAAAGGATGCTAAACATGAAATGCTTTGAAACCACAATCAAGCCCCTGCTGAAGTTTGGCGACGGTGTTGCAAAGGAAACCGGCAAAAAGTTTAAAGAGTTCGGCTGCAAGAAGGTTCTCGCAGGCTATGACGCAAACCTTCCCGAAGCCATAGTGTCCACCGTACTTGACTCAATCACCGCAGAGGGCATAGAGCTCATCCCGTACTCCTGCCCCTACGCCGACGGTCAGGACACCGGCGTGCTTGAGGTCCGCCAGCTTGCGATCGACAATCAGGTAGACGGCTTCCTCGCCATGGGCGGCGGCAGCACGATGGATATCGTCAAGGCTGCAAGCCTGCTCGTTGACAAGCCCCTGCCGATAGACCAGTACTTTGTCGGCTGGTACAACGGCCCTGATCTTCCCCGCAAGGCGCATCTCATAAGCATCCCCACCACTTCCGGCACCGGCGCAGAGGCCACCCGCTCCTGCATCATCGCCTCCCAGACTCTCGGCGTCAAGGCTACGCTGTCCTCCCAGGCTGCAAAGGCCGACTTCGTGTTCCTCGATCCTCAGATCACAAAGAGCTTGCCGCCCTATGTCACCGCTACCACCGGCATGGACGCTATCTCCCACGCCTGCGAAGCGCTCTGCTGCGTGAAGAGCAACATCTTCACCGAGATGATTTGCGGCAAGTCCCTTGAGCTCTCCTGGGCGAACCTGTACACCGCGTACAAGGAGCCGGAAAACCTCGAAGCACGTGCGAACATGTCCATGGCTGCCTACCTCGGCCTGACCGGCGAGAGCTACGGCAACTGCGGCCACTCCATGGCACACGCCATCGGCGCACGCTTCCACGTGCCTCACGGCCACTGCTGCGCATGGACCGCTCCCGTGGCGCTCTACTTCACCAGAAAAGAGTGCGACCATGAGATCCGTCTTATCGCCCGCTGCTTCGGCATGGACGACAAGTCCGAGACCGTCGCGGCCGACGTTGCAAACGCCATGAAGAAGCTCGTCTGGAGCATGAATATCGCTACTCCCGCCGAGAGAGGCATCTCCCGCGAGGACTTCGTCAGCGACGAGACCGTTGCAAAGGTCATGCTTGACCCGATCTGGCATTTCTGCCCCACCGAGTTCAACGAAGATACCGCCCGCCAGCTCCTTGGCGAGGTGTATGACCAGCAGCTCTATTAATATTTAATGACAGGCAGAAGGGCTTCGGCCTAAGGCTGAAGCCCGCATAAAAAGGATATATTTGATCCTCAAGCGCGCAGGGGCTCAAATAATCATATTATTTGTTTATTTGCAGGAGAAAGAAAGTGAAATTATATGAAAACGCTTAAGAAAAATCCGTGGTATGTGGCCGCCGGTTGTTTTCTGCAGATGTTCCTCGGCATGGGTCTGTGCTCCAGCTTCTCCATGATGCTGCCTGAGATCAGCGCTCACACCGGAATATCCACCGGCTCCATTTCCGGCAACCTCACAGTTGCATATCTTGCGTCCTTTATCGTCTCCATGTTCTTCTTCAAGCCTCTGCTCCGCAAATTCGGCGCCAAAAAACTCCTTATTTTCGGCGATTTCCTTCTGATGTTCCACTACATCCTCTATTCCTATGCAGAGAGCCTGTGGTTCCTCAGAATATGCGGTACCCTCGGCGGACTCGTAACGCTCTTCGCCTGCGCAACGCCGGTATCCGTTGTTATCACCAACTGGTTCGTTGACAAGCGCTCCTCCGTTCTCGCCTTTATCATGGGCGGCTACGGCTTCGGCGGCATGATCATCCTCCCCATCGTCGGCCGCCTGATCGCAGCCTACGGATACCAGGTTGCATACCGTTGCCACGCTCTTGGCGGCATACTGCTCCTGCTTGTCACCCTCTTCATGATCGAGGATAACCCGGAGAAGGTCGGCACCAAGGCATACGGCTATGAGAAAGCCGAAGAGATCGCAGCTGCAGTCGCAGCAAAGAAGGAAAAAGAGAGCCGTCAGGGCGGTCTGGATCTCGCTACCGCTCGCAAGACCCCGAGCTACTGGCTGCTGTGGGTCGGCCTCGCGATATCCTCTTTCCCCGGCGTTGCATTCCGCTTCTATAACGGCGCATTCTTCAGAGGCCCCATCGGTCTTGACACCGTCACCTACTCCAACTGGGCATCCGTGCTGTCCGTATGCATTGCGGTCGGTATGATCCTCATGGGCGTTATGGCCGACAAGATCGGCAGCGTCAAGATGGTCGTTCTGATGCATGTCATATCCATTGCCGGCTATGCCTGCGCAATAGTCCTTATGAAAAACACAGGCTCCTTTGCGCTTCTCCTCATCACGGTCATCCTCTGCGGCATGAACGGCCCGCTAGACAACGCGACCGCGCCGTACCTCATCCCCGAGGCATTCGGCCGCAAGTATTATGACGAGATAATCGGCTCCTACGCCGGTGCAATGATGATAGGAAATGTCTGCGTCCCGATGCTGCTCGGCAATATAATTTCCGACGGCACGGCAGCGTCCTTCGGTCTTGCATGGGAGATCATCATCGGCTTCAGCGCCGTGGCAATGGTCATCCTGCTCGTCGGCCTCTTCCGAGGCCCGTACCGCAAGCAGTATCTTGCGCTCAAGGCTGAGGAATCCCAGATGAAGAAGTCCGGAGCTGAGGTCTGAAAAAATGTCTGAATTCAAAGATGTCCTATACTCCCGCGCCAGCATCCGCGCCTTTACGGGCGCGGAGCTGAGCGACGATATTCTCACTGAGCTTGTAAATGCCGGACTCGCCGCACCGTGGGCATTTCACGAGTATGAAAGACACCTCTGCGTCATAGCAGGGCACGAAAACGTGCAGAAGCTGGCACGCGTGTTCAGTGAGGTACTCCATCGCCCGGGATACACCATGTATTCTCCCGCCGCCGCGATACTTGCATGTGTAGAGCGCGGCAACGACAATCAGAAGCTCGAAGTCGGCTGTATGCTCGAAAACATCTTCCTGCGTGCCACCGATCTCGGCGTCGGTTCCTGCTGGATAAATCAGGCGCGAGACATATGCGACGATGAGCGTGTACGTCCGCTGCTCAGAGAATTCGGCGTTCCCGATACGCATATCTGCTGGGGCATAGCCATCCTCGGCTATCCTGCGGCAGAGCCCCGCACAAAGATACATAGAGAAGGTACTTTCAACATCTATCACTAAGAGAGGAAAAACAGAACAATGACAGAACTTGAAATGAAGAAGTATTCGCGCAATGCGCTGCTCGGATCCTTCGTTTCGATGCTGACGGCTGGTCTTGCGACCATGATGTACTCCGTCAGTATCTCCACCATCAGAACAGACCTCGCGCTTACAGCTGTTCAGGCCGGTTCGCTCGGCACCTATACCTTTATGGGACAGATGCTCGGCGGTATGGTCGCCGGATATCTGGCAGACCGCTACGGACGCAAGAACATCCTGATAGTTGACGTTATCCTCGCAACTCTCGCCGTTTTTGCAACGTCTCTGCTCCAGTCCTACTCCATCTTCGGCATACTCCGCTTCATAACCGGTGTCGGCCTCGGCGGATGCTACTACATCGCCTCCATTCTCATCGGAGAGTTTGTGCCCACCAATAAGCGCGGCTTCATGAGCGGCGTCGCCACCTCCGTGTGGAACTTCGGTTATGTCGTATGCTGTGCAATGTCCGCGTTCGCACTGCCCTCCATCGGCTGGCGCTGGTGCTTCCGTATCTGTGCGCTGCCCATAGTCTTCGTTATATTCATGATCTTCGGCATGAAGGATGCTCCCTCCTTCACCGCTGCAAAGGCAAACCGCGATAAGCGCGACAAGGAAGAGGGCCGCAAGGTCAATGCTTATGCTGAGATCTGGAGCCACCCCCGTATGCGCAAGTCCTTCATCATCTGGTCCATCTCTATGATCCTTTACTTCTATGGCTACTACGGCCTCATCACCTGGCTGCCCAACTATGTTCAGGGTCAGGTCGGCATGCAGTCCGGCGGCTGGATCACCGCTGCGGGCTACATCGCAATGATCATCGGTACCGCCGGCGGCGGCAAGATCGCCGACAAGATCGGCCGTAAGAAGCTCTTCCTCATCGGCACCATTGGCACCGCCATCTTCGGCCTCTGCCTTGCTTTCTGGGCCAACTCCAGCAACATCCTCGTGCTCATGCTCCTCTACGGTGTCTGCTACGGCATGCCCACCGGCATCCATGCGACCTTCATCGGCGAGTGCTTCCCCACTCACCTCAGAAGCACCGGCGTCGGCTTCACCTTCAACATCGGTCGTCTCGGCGCATTCGTGGCTCCCATCCTCATGGGCAAGCTCGTCGACATGAACATGATAAACGTTGCAATCGCGACCGTTACCATTTCCTACATTCTCTGCTCTCTGGCGACCCTGCCTATCAAGGAGCGCGAGTACGACGCAGCCAATGTCGCCACCCAGCTTGAGACCGAGAAGGACTGAGCTGAAACCTCTCTTGGCCATGGGTATATGTCCCGCGGCATAATGAGAAAATGATTATAGGGTGCATCCGTATAGGATGCACCCTGATTTTTTGTGGACTTTTCTGCTGTCTCCTAGAAAGCCCAGGCGGAGGGAGCGGTATGCCAATAATAAAATAAATGACCGATCTTTGATCGGTCATTTTTCCTTACAGGGGCAGCCAATTTTAAGGACATGGAAAAACCAAATCGGAGCCCAGCGAAGCGGGTTCGATTTGGAGAGGAGGAGCGACGGAATGAGTGAGCGATGATTTTTGATGCATCGCATGAAAAATCGTCGCGGACGATATGAAGTCCGCGACGACGATGGAGGCGCCACCCAGACTTGAACTGGGGAGTCGCGGATTTGCAGTCCGCTGCCTTACCACTTGGCTATGGCGCCATATGAGATTTGCGGGCGATGGTTGATGCCCGCAAATCATTTTTGGAGCGGCTTACGAGGCTCGAACTCGCTACCTCCACCTTGGCAAGGTGGCGCTCTACCGGATGAGCTAAAGCCGCAGAACTCATCGCTATGCGATGAGTGGTGCCTCCGGTCGGAGTTGAACCAACGACACGCGGATTTTCAATCCGCTGCTCTACCTACTGAGCTACAGAGGCATATGAAGTTAATTATGGTGGGAACAACTGGACTCGAACCAGTGACCCCCTGCTTGTAAGGCAGGTGCTCTAACCAGCTGAGCTATGCTCCCGTCACAACGGCTTAGCCATAATACTAAAAAAATCGCAATTTGTCAATACCAATTCTGCAATTTTTCATTTTATTTTGCCGAGAATTTTTATCAGGCCAAGGCCGGAGCGGCAATGGCCTGATAACGCTGCATTTTTACTCTTCGGCGGGCTTCGGCTGTATCGCTTCCAGTTCGGCGGGGCTGAACGTATACTCCGTGCCGCAGAACTGGCAGCCGACGGAGATGTCCTTGCCGTCCTGCGCAAGCTCCGCGAGCGCGTCGCTGCCGATGGAGGCGAGCGCGGCTTCAACGCGCTCACGGCTGCAATAGCAGCGGTACTCGATAGGCTCGGTGCTGACAACATGATGCTCAAAGCCCTTGAGCACCTGCCCGAACAGCGCCTCCGCGCCGTCCTCGTCAAGCACCGTTGTGACCTGATCCATCATGAAGATGTTCTCCTCAAGCCTGTCGATGTATTCCTCGGGTGCGCCGGGCATGAGCTGCACGATGAAGCCGCCAGCGGCCTTGATGCTCTTGTCGGTATCCACAAGCACGCCCAGCGCACAGGCCGACGGCACCTGCTCACTCTCGAGCAGATATGCGGTCAGATCCTCGGCTATCTCGCCGCTGACAAGCTCCGTAGAGCCGACATACGGCTCGTTGAGCCCTATATCGCGGCTGACGGTCAGAGTACCGTCGCGCCCGACTATGCCGCCGACGTCGAGCTTGCCGTCCTGCCGCGTGGGGAGGTCGGCTGCGGGATTCTCTATATATCCGCGCACGTTGCCCGCAGAGTCTGACACGGCGACGACGCTGCCCGCGATACCACCGCCGTTTACGCGGAGGGTCAGGGTAGCGTTCTCTTCCTTCATCATGTTGCCCATCAGCGACGCCGCGCACAGCAGACGCCCCAGCGCGGCGGACGCGGTGGGGGAGCAACCATGGACGCTGCATCCGCGCTGCACGGTGTCCTTCGCGGTGATGACCGCCATCTTAATATAGCCGTCTCCGGCGGTGGCTCTGATAATTCTGTCGTTATTGTTCATTAAATCATTCCTCATTTCTTCTGGCGACGATGAACATTCTGCCTGCGTCGCCCTGCGGGCAGTCGCGCCGGAGCTGCACATCGGTGAAGCCCGCAGCCTCGAGCAGATGCTTCAGCGCCTGCGGCTCGTGCGCGTATTCTATGTGTTCCTCGCTGCCTCGCTCCCACAGCCTGCCGACGCGGCTGAAGATATCCATGCCGTAGACTATCGCAGGCAGCTCCTCGTCAAAGTCCGCGCGCCAAAGACACAGCACATCGTCCTTCTCGTCGACGAAAATGTCCCCGTCCAGCGCGCGGAGCCATTCCGGCGTCCGGATATCGAAGATGAGCAGCCCGTTGGGGCGGACGAAAAGATGCAGCCGATGAAAAACTTCGGGCAGCGCGTCGGGGGCGATGTAGTTCATCCCGTCGAGCGAGCAGACCGCGGCGTCTACGGTGCCGTACAGGTCGAGCTCCGCCGCGTCCTGACACAGAAACAGCGGCGGGCAGGGGAGCTCTGCCGACTTCTCGCGCGCCTGCATCAGCATATCCACCGACGCGTCGGCCGCGATCATTTCGTAGCCGCGCCGCGCAAGCTCGCAGGTGAGTGTTCCGGTGCCGCAGCAGAGGTCGAGCAGGAGGCGGAATTCGCCCCCGTCGCGGGCAAACTCCGCCTCGTAAAACTCTATGAATTTGGAATAGGGAACATCGCCGGTCAGCTTATCGTAGTATCCGGCGAGGGAGCCGTAGCAGCTCACTTGTCCTCCTCCTTCATGCGGTCGAACACGATGGCATAGCCGCCGCTGCCGTACTGGAGCGAGCGGTTCACGCGGCTTATCGTCGCGCTGGACGCGCCGGTCTCGGCCAGAATGTCGTTATAGATCATGCCCTCGTTCAGGCAGGTAGCGACCTGATAGCGCTGTTCCATCGCCATAAGCTCGCTCACGGTGCAGAGATCGTCAAAGAAGCGCATACATTCTTCCACGGAGTTGAGGGAAAGAATGGCCTTGTACATGTTTTCATTGCGGGGTTTCTTAGGTAGCTTGTTCATTTTCGCCTCCGGTTAATAGTCGCTGAATAAACGCGGGAAGCCGGTCTACTCAGCGACGGTAAATTTTTTGTTGATTTATCATATCCATATGGTACATCACTAAATGGAAAAAGTAAAGGGGGAAAACGTGAAGCAAAAGTAAATTATTTGTGATGCGCGACAAATACATCTTGCGAAAGGTGCGCGGGTATTATATAATGTGTTTAGAATTTAGCGAGAGGAGCATGAAGCAATGTTTTTTTCCGGACTTATCGGAAGTCTTGCATCCGGCAGCATGACGGCGGTTTGGCTTGTCCTAATGGTCGTACTGCTTATCATCGAGGGCGCGGTTCCGGGGCTGGTGTCGATATGGTTTGCGCTGGGCGCGTTCGCCGCGATGATATCCGCCATACTGCGCGCTCCGCTGTGGCTCCAGATAGTCTGGTTCTTCGTTGTGTCGATAGTGTCGCTGGTGCTGACAAGGCCGCTTGTGAAGAAGTATGTCAACTCCAAGGCGCAGCCGACCAACGCGGACATGGTGATCGGCAAGGAGTGCCGTGTGACGGAGGATATTGACAACATTGCCGGGACAGGAGCCGTCTCCGTCGGCGGCAAGATATGGACTGCCCGCACCGAGAGCGACGAGGTCAAAGCAAGCGTTGGCGAGCTTATGACCGCAGTCCGCATCGAGGGCGTTAAGTTGATAGTTAAACCCGCAGAGAAGTAAGTAAAATTTACAGGAGGAAATCATGGTAGGAATTATTATAGCAGTTATCATTATAGTGCTTATTATCACCAACATCCGTGTTGTCCAGCAGGCGAGAGCCTACGTTGTTGAGCGTCTCGGCGCTTACAAGGAGACGTGGAACGTTGGTATGCACGTGAAGCTCCCGTTTATCGACCGCGTGGCGAAGGTCGTCTCCCTCAAGGAGCAGGTTGCGGACTTCCCGCCCCAGCCCGTTATCACCAAGGATAACGTCACCATGCAGATAGACACCGTTGTGTACTTCCAGATAACCGACCCGAAGCTCTATACCTACGGCATCGAGCAGCCCATGGTCGCAATCGAGAACCTCTCCGCAACCACGCTGAGAAACATCATCGGCGATCTTGAGCTTGACCAGTGCCTCACCAGCCGCGATCTGATAAACTCCAAGATGCGTGCCATCCTTGACGAGGCGACTGACCCTTGGGGCATCAAGGTCAACCGCGTTGAACTGAAGAACATTCTGCCTCCGAAGGAGATCCAGAACGCGATGGAGAAGCAGATGAAGGCAGAGCGTGAGCGCCGCGAGGCGATACTCCGCGCCGAAGGCGAGAAGCGCGCGGCGATCCTCGAAGCCGAGGGCGAAAAGGAATCCGCCATTCTCCGCGCAGATGCGAAGAAGCAGCAGCAGATACTTGAGGCCGAAGGCGAAGCCGAGGCTATCCTCAAGGTTCAGACCGCTACCGCCGAAGGCATCAAGCTCATTAACGCCGCCAGCCCGACCGACGCCGTGCTGAAGATCAAGGCGCTCGAAGCCTTCTCCGCCGCCGCCAACGGCCGCGCGACGAAGATAATCATCCCCAGCGAGATACAGGGTATTGCCGGTCTTGCCGAGGGTATCGTCGAGTCCGTGAAGAGCGCCGCCCCCGCGGAAAAGGAAGACAAGTAAGCAGAGACGGATATTATATAAACCGGCGGCACTTTGCCGCCGGTTTTTGATGGAGAGTTAAAATGGAGTTTTTGAAAAAGTACGGCATGTCGCCGGCAGATATAGACCCCGTTGAATTCGCACCCAGAATGCTTGACGATATGCTCCGCGGGCTTGCGGGCGAGCCGTCGGACATGGCCATGATACCGACCTACCTGAAAAATGACGGCGTCGTGCCGCTGAATGTTCCCGCCGTTGTGATTGACGCGGGCGGGACGAATTTCCGCCGCGCGCTCGTGACCTTTACGGAAGCGGGCTGCGTCGTTTCGGAGCTGAAAAAATGCCCCATGCCGGGGATAAAAGCGCCGGTGGAATGGGATGAATTCATCGCCTTCGTCGCCGACGAGATAGAGCCGCTTATGGACAGAGCCGATAAGATCGGCTTCTGCTTCTCCTACACGGCGGAGGTCACGCCGGAGATCGATGGGCGCGTTGTGCGCATCGACAAGGAAGTCACCGTGCACGGCTGCGAGGGGCAGCTAGTCGGCGCATCGCTTATAAAGGAGCTGGAGCGCCGCGGTATACACGGCAAAAGTGCGGTCATCCTGAACGATACCGTGGCCGTGCTTCTCGGCGGCTCGGCGGTGCTGGACAAGACCGCGTACAGCGGCTTTTTCGGGCAGGTCAGCGGCACGGGTACGAATACCTGCTGCGCCGTTCCGTATGCCGCGATAAAGAAGCTGCACCGCGAAGAGTCGGGCGAGATACTTGTGAACCTCGAATCCGGCCTGTTCTCCGGTATGCCGCGCGGCAAATTTGACATGATGCTCGACGAGATGAGCAAGGATCCGGGACATAAATTCTTTGAGAAAATGACTGCCGGCGTCTATCTAGGCGAGCTTACGCGCCTGATGCTGGTACAGGCGGCGGAGGACAAGCTGCTGTCGGCGCCATGCGCGGGTAAAGTTGCCGCGCTGAACCGCATCGACTCCGCGGTAATAGACGCGTGGGCGAGTGGCGAGCGGCTGGATGAGCTGTGCGCCGATGCTGCCGACGCGGAGTTTATAAAGAAACTCAGCCTTGCGATGTTTGAGCGCTCCGCGCGCTGCATGTGCTCCTGCATCGGCGGGATGCTGCTTCTGACCGGCGCGGGACAGAGCGCGGATAAACCCGCCTGTGTGTGTGCTGAAGGCTCGCTCGTACAGAAGAGCCGCCATTACCGGCCGATGCTTGAGCGTCTGCTGAAGGAGGACATAGGCGGACGCCTTGGACGCTACGCGGTGCTCAAGGTTGGCGAGGAGACGACGCTGTCCGGCTCCGCCGCCGCGGCACTGCTGAACCGCTGACGAATAATATCCGAAATAATCCGCATACTCTCCGTATGACGAATTGGAGGAGAACTATGAAGATTTCCGTAATAGATGGATACACAGAAAACCCCGGCGACCTGAGTTGGGACGGGCTGCGCGCCCTCGGCGACGTCGTAATATACGATCACAGCACCAAGGATGAGACGGAGATAATCCGCCGCGTAGGCGACGCCGAGATCGTCGTTGCAAATAAGTCCCCGATAAGCCGCCGCGTTCTGGATGCGTGCCCGAACGTGAAGTATATCACCGTGCAGGCGACGGGGTATGACCCGATCAATTACGTGTATGCGCGCGAGAAGGGGATACCCGTCTCGAACGTTCCAACCTACGGCACGGCATCCGTTGCGCAGTTTGCGATAGCGCTGCTGCTGGAGATATGCGGCCACGCGGCGCACCATTCCGACGCCGTCCATGCCGGACGCTGGGCGGAGTGCGGCGAGTGGACGTTCTGGGATTACCCGATGATCGAGCTTGCGGGCAAGACGATGGGCATCATCGGCTTCGGGCGCATCGGGCAGAACGTAGGACGTATTGCCAAGGCGCTGGGGATGAACGTTATAGCGTTCAACCGCAGCCGCAGCGCCGAGGGTGCGGAGATCGCCGAATACGTGGAACTGGATGAGCTTCTGTGCCGTGCCGACGTCGTGTCGCTGCACTGCCCGCTGTTTCCGGAGACTCGCGGAATTATCAACCGCGAGACGATCTCGAAGATGAAGGACGGAGTCATCTTAATCAATAACAGCCGCGGCCCGCTGGTCGTGGAGCAGGATCTGGCCGACGCGCTCAATTCCGGCAAGGTATACGCCGCCGGACTTGACGTCGTATCGAGCGAGCCTATAAGCGCGGATAACCCGCTGCTCAAGGCAAAAAACTGCCTCATTACGCCGCATATCAGCTGGGCACCGAGAGAGAGCCGCCAGCGCATCATGGACTGCACGGTCGAAAATATTCGGGCGTTTCAGGCCGGAAAGCCGCAGAATGTGGTCAATTAATAGTATAACCCCTCCGGAATCTCCGGAGGGGTTGATTTATGTCTTGCTATGATGCCCGTTATCCGGCTTTTGCGCCCTCAAGCTCCTGTTTCAGATACGCTGCTGCGAAGCACAGCACAACGCCGTCAAGCGCTAAGCTTATGACGTCCGCGGAGAACTGCGCGACGGAAGCCGTGTAGCTGCCGTGATCCAGCTCCGCCATGATGGGCGCGAGCATACCGAGCACGTCCGCCGGAGCGTTATACCAGCGCGAGAGACCGACCGCGGCGGCAAGAGCACTGGCCGCGCCGAGGAACGCCGCGACTGCGGCTATTATCGCCAGCGTATGTAAAACGCGGGCGCATTTTTGTATGTTTTTCAGTGTGGGTGACATTATTGCAGCTCCTTACTATTATTATTCCTGACCGTGTTCTCCATTCGGTTCAATGTTTTTGTCCGCTGCACGGAAGGCAAGCCCCGTGCCGAGCATACACGGCGCGCAGACGAAGCGGCCGCACACCGCCATCAGTATACCGGATAATGCCATAAGCGCCGCCGCACTCGTTCACACGGCCGTCCTTAAGCACCAGAATGCCGTCATAGCGGCGCAGCAGCGACTCCTCCAGCGTGTGCGTTACGACGATGCGGGTCATGCCGGCCAGGCCGAGGATGTCGCTTGAGACCTGATGCGCGGTCTCGGCGTCCAGCGCCGCCGTTACTTCATCCGCCAGCAGGACGGAGGAGCGCCTCAGCAGGCTGCGTGCGATGGAAACGCGCTGCTTCTCGCCGCCGGACAGGCCGCTGCCATTTTCTCCGCAGAGATACCCGTCGCCGCGCACTTCGATAAGTTCGCTGAGGTGGGCGTGGCTGATGGCCTCGTCCAGCGCTTTCTGCGGGAAACTGCGGAACATGGAGACGTTGTCGCGGATGGAGGCGTTGAATACGAACACGTTCTGCTGTATCACGGACATGATCTCGTACAGGGATTCCGGAGCGACGTCGCGCAGCTCCGTGTCGTCCAGCATGATCCTCCCGCGGTATTCCGCGCTGCCCGCCATCAGCAGGTGCCGTTTCCGAAAGGCGCGTATATTTTCCGCGAGCTTCATTTCCAGGTGAAAGCCTCCTTTTTTGTTGGCTATATTGTATCAAAGAAATACGGCATAATGAACACACTGCACATACTAATGAGATATTAATTTTTATACCATAGGTGTAGGTTAATACTCGCAAAAAACGGCAGTTATCGAAAGATAACTGCCGTATGCGATTTTAACTGCGTGACGCCTCACCGACGTCAGACTCAAGAAAATCGCGACGGTACTGTGACGGGGTCACACCCTCGGACTTCTTGAACGCCTTTGTGAATACCCGATAGTCGCCATAGCCTGAGCGCTCAGATATATCGGAGATCGGAAGGGAAGTGGCAAGCAGAAGCTTTTTCGCGTTCTCCATGCGGATATTCGTGAGATAGGTGAGAAAATTCACGCCAATCTCGCTTTTGAAAAGCTGGCTTATATACTGCGCGCTCAGGTGAAATTCGTCTGCAAGTACGCTGAGGCTTCTTTCTTCGGCCAGGTGCTCCTGCAAATACCGTGTGAGTTGGTTTATCGGCCGCTCCTCCAGCGTGGGATCACTGTGCGTGACGCCGCGTTCAAACAGGGATATCTTCAGATTGTCGATGCAGGAGCCGAACTCGTCATAGTTCACGGGTTTGAGGATGTAATCGGTGATCTGGAGCCGCAGAGCCTCGCGGCAGTAGGAAAAATCGTCGTAGCCGGAGACGATGACATAGGCGGTTTCGGGGTGCTTTATGCGGCTGAGCTGGATGACCTTCAGGCCGTTCATTATGGGGATGTTGATGTCCATTATGACGATGTCGGGGCACAGTGCGTCGATTTTGGACAGGGCTTCCATCCCGTCCGCCACCTCGCCGACGACCTCGCAGTCGTGCGCCGCCCAGTTGAACAGGTGCTTGAAGCCCTCGCGTATGATAAACTATGGCTGCCGAAAAATAAAGCCCGTGAATCGGATGAAATATGTTTATTTTATAGGTATATAAAAATTCTCCGGCTGCGTACAGCCGGAGAATAACACGGTATCAGCTGATTTTCAGGGTCTCCCAGAGGGTGTTCACGAAATCGAGCATATCCGAATCAAGGTTGCGGTACGCGTACTCGTTGTACAGCGCGCTGAAATCTTCGATCTCAGGATAAAGTATCTCCATGGCCTCTTCGCCGAGATCGTCCTGATAGCCCTCGTCCTCATAGACGAGAGAGTTGGGGGAGGCATAGTAGATGTACTCGGCGTTTGCGATGGCAGGCTCTGCGGAGAGCATGTAGTTTATGAATATCTCCGCAAGCTCCTTGTTCTGGCAGCAGGAGGGGATGCACATCGCGTCGATGAAGTAGTTCGTGCGCTCAGGGTAATAGAACCGGAGGTCAACGTCGTCGGCCTCGGCGTCAAGCATGGTGAAGTAGTCGCCCGCGTAGTACGCGCCGATGGCTGCCTCGCCGGACTCCATCATGTTGTATATCTCATCCATGACGTAGCTCTTGACGAGCGGGCGCTGCTCCTTTAGCTTTGCCAGCGCCTGCTCCCACTCACTGTGGTCGTCGGAGTTGACGTTCAGGCCGAGCATATACTGCGCGGTCGCGAATGCGTCGCGGGAGTTGTTGAACTGGAGGATGTCTCCGGCGTATTTATCGTTCCACATCAGCTCCCAGCCCTTAGCGTCGGCCTCATCAACGACGTTTGCGTTGTATATAACGCCGATAACGCCGTAGGTGTAGGGGATGGAGTACATGTCATCCGGGTCGTAGTACAGGCCGCGGAAGCTCTCGTCGATGTACTGATAGTTCGGAATGTTGTCGAAGTCGAGCGGGAGGAGCATATCTTCGCTTGCCATGCGGGCTATCATGTAGTCCGACGGGATAACAACGTCAAAGCTCACGGCGCCGCTGGAGAGTTTGGCGTACATGTCCTCATTGCTGGCGTAGGTGCTGTAATTGACCTTCACCTTGACGCCGTAGGTCTCATAGTACCATTGCTCGAAAGCCTTTATAGTGTCGAGCGAATCGTCCGAACCGTCGGAGATGTATTCGCCCCAGTTGTAGACGTTCAGTGTCAGAGTCTGCGAGCCGCTGCTGACGAGCACGACTATCAGTATGACGGCGAGCACCGTGGAGATGCTGCCGATCGCTATCTTGCGGCCGCGGCTGCTTTCGCGGCGTCTGCGCTTCGGCTCGGCGTTCGGGTCGCTGTCGACAAGATTTGTGAGGATAAGGAGCGCAAGGATGACAAAGAAGATTATCGTTGCCAGCGCGTACATCTTGGGCGTGACGGTCTTTTTCGTCATGTTGTAGATGCGTATCGGCAGAGTCTGGAAGCCGTTGCCCGCGGTGAAGTAGCTGATGACGAAGTCGTCGAGCGAGAGGGTGAAGGCCATTATCATGCCGGTCACGATACCGGGCATGATCTCCGGCAGCTCAACTTTGAAGAAAGCGCGCACCGGCGTACAGCCGAGGTCGAGCGCCGCTTCCGGCAGCGATCTGTCCATCTGCCGCAGCTTCGGCAGAACCTGAAGAATCACATACGGCAGGCAGAAGGTGACGTGCGAGATGAGCATCGTCCAGAAGCTCAGGCTTGTCGCCGCGCCGAACAGCCGCCCCACGAATACAAACATCAGCATCAGCGAGATACCGGTGATGATGTCGGGGTTTATCATGGGGATATTCGTCACGGTGTCCATCGTTGCGCGCAGGTACTTATTGCGCATACGGTTGATGCCGACAGCGGCGGCAGTGCCCATGACGGTGGAGACTACGGATGCGCTGAGCGCGAGGATAAGCGTATTCCGGACGGCACCGAGCGTCTCCGCGTCCTTCATAAGCTCGCGGTACCAATTGAGGGAGAAGCCGGAGAAAACGGAAAGGCTCTTGGCCTCGTTGAACGAGAAGAACAGCAGTATCGCGATCGGTGCGAACAGGAAGATCATAATGAGGGCGGTGTACACCTTGGACATTTTTTTCATGCTTCACACCTCCTCAATCAATGTGCGAGCGCTTGTCGGCAAAGCGCTGCATCAGCGCCATGCCCGCAAGCAGGATTATCATAAGAATGAAGGCAATGGCGGCGGCAAAGTGCAGATTGTTTGCCACATACTGCCCCTCAATAGCGTCACCTATGAGGAAGAATTTGCCGTTGCCGAGCTTCTGGGAAATGTAGAAGGTGCTTATCGACGGGATGAGCACCATCGTCACGCCGGAGATGACGCCCGGCAGGCTCAGCGGCCAGATTACGCGGCGCAGGACTCCGCTGCCGCTGCATCCGAGGTCATAGGCGGCCTCGATGAGACGGTTATCCATCTTCGCCATGATGGAGTATATCGGCAGCACCATGTACGGGAAGTAGTCGTACACCATGCCGATGACGACTGCGGCCTCGGTGCCGATGATGTGAATGCGGCCAAGGCCGAGCGCGGAGAGAAAGCCGTTTATGATGCCGGTGTCCTGAAGAATGGTCATCCACGCGTAGGTGCGGATAAGGAAGTTCATCCACATGGGGATCATTATGAGCGTGATTATTATCTTCTGCGCCCTGGCATTTGCGCGAGCGATTATGTACGCCATCGGGTAGCCCAGCAGCAGGCATATCAAGGTGGATATCACGGCCAGCTTCAGCGAGCGGCCGAAGATGACGAGATAGGTGTGCACCTCGCGGGTCGCCGCGCCGTCGTCAACGGTCGAGGTGGCGGTGAAAAAGCGGGCGATGTTATCAAAGGTGAAGTTGAAATTCGTGTCCGTGAACGCATAGTACGCCACGAAGATGAGCGGGACGACGATGAACAGCACCGCCCACACCGAATACGGCGTCAGCAGCAGGCGCTGAGTCAGCCGCGATGATTTCTGGACGTTCTGCTTCATTCTTCTATCTCGCTTTCCGCGTCGCTCAGCTCGTCAAACTCGTTGGAGAAGGAGGAGTAGTCGCCGTACATGCCGGAGTATTCGGACTTCTTCATGATGTGTATCGCGTCAGGCTCGATATAAAGGCCGATGTGCTCGTCCACATCGACGAAATCTGTGGTCTGTATCATCCACTTGATGCCGCCGATATCGACGATTATCTCATAGTGTACGCCGAGGAATGTGACGGAGGTCACGACGCCCTTGAGCATTCCCTTTTCCTCGGAAACAATGTCCACGTCCTCGGGGCGGATAACGACGTCAACGTTCTCGCGCTTTTCAAAGCCGGCGTCCACGCAGTCAAAGGTGTGACCGGAGAAATTGACCTTGTAGTCGGCGAGCATCACACCGTCGAGGATGTTGCTCTCGCCGATGAAATCGGCAACAAAAGCGTTCTGCGGCTCGTTGTATATGTCGATAGGCGTGCCGATCTGCTGGATGCGGCCTTCGGACATGACGACAACGGTATCGGACATCGAGAGCGCCTCTTCCTGATCGTGCGTAACGAACACGAAGGTGATGCCCATGGCCTTCTGAATCTTCTTCAGCTCCTGCTGCATGTCCTTACGCAGCTTGAGGTCGAGCGCGGCGAGCGGCTCGTCCAGCAGCAGGACTTTCGGGCGGCTGATGAGCGCGCGGGCTATGGCGACGCGCTGCTGCTGACCGCCGGAAAGACTGGTGACGCTGCGGTGCTCAAAGCCGGTGAGCGCGACCATGCTGAGCATCTCGTTGACGCGCTGATCTATCTCGTCACGCGGGACTTTCTTCTCGCGCAGCGGGAAAGCGACGTTCTCAAAAACGTTGAGATGGGGGAACAGGGCGTAACGCTGGAAAACGGTGTTGACGTTGCGCTTATACGGCGGCAGCTCGTTTATATTCTCGCCCATGAAGATGATGTCGCCCTCGTCGGGGGTGGTGAAGCCGCCGATGAGACGGAGCGTGGTGGTCTTGCCGCAGCCGGAAGGGCCAAGCAGCGTGAGAAATTCGTTGTCGTAGATATCAAGATTGATATGATCCAGCACGACCTCGCCGTCAAAGGACTTTGTGATGTTTTTCAGCTCGATGATTTTTTTCATGGCTCTGCCCCCAAAATAAAAAAAGTGACGCATGCTTTGCGGCATACGTCACTTGAAAAGCCCATTATCCCCGGCACTCAGCCGGAGTATATTAAGCCTCTTTTGGTATGAGAGTCTATATAGCAAAGATTACTTTTACTACTCTTATTGACCATTTCACAAGTTTGTATGCCCTTAAAGCATCGGTTTATAGTAACCAACTTATAAAACTTGAGCTTTTAACTCAATCAATAAGGCAACAGAAGTTGCCGCCGCATTCCGCGGAAAATCGGCATTCGACCCGGCTGTCCGTGTGGCCTTGGCCGTTAAAAACGGCGGTCGTATCTTGCTTCGGATAAACTCATATCCAATTGAGACGACTCATTCTAACAGTATTCAACAGACTTGTCAATGATAATTTCAGCTTTTTTCAATATTCCACGTTCCAGAGAAAAAGCCCCTGCGGCGGCGCGGTGAATCCGGCGCGGCCGCGGTCAAGAGAGGCGAGAATATCGGGCATCTCTTCGGCGCGGCGTCTGCCGGATCCGACCTCAATGAGCGTCCCTGCGATGATGCGCACCATATTATATAGAAAACCGTCGCCCATGAGCGTGAGGCGGAGCTCGCCGCCGATGCGCTCGATATCTATGCTCTCGACCGTCCGCACGGCAGACTTTTTCATGTGCCGGTTCGCGCAGAATGCAGTGTAATCATGCGTCCCGCAGAGGAGCGCGGCGGCGCGGCGCATAGCGTCAGCGTCAAGCGTCTGAGGGAAAAAGTACAGATACTTCCGCTCAAACACGTTCGGCTCCGCGCTGTTCCATATGCGGTAGACATAGCTCTTTCTGCGGCAGTTCAGCCTCGCGTGAAAGCGCGGCGGGGCAAGCTCCAGCGATTCCGCGGCGATATCGTCCGGCAGGTAGCGGCGGATGCCCTCCAGCAGCTCTGCGGGGCTGAGCTCCGTGTCCGCGCGGAAGGAGCAGACCTGCATCCGCGCATGGACGCCCGCGTCCGTGCGTCCGGAGCCCGCGACCTCGACGGGCTGCGCCAGAAGGCGGGTGAGCAGCGTTTCCAGACGCTGCTGTATGGTGTTGTCGGTGTTGCCCTGCTTCTGCCAGCCGTTGTAGCGGCTACCGTCGTATGACAGGGTAAGCTTGTAATTCGGCATTGTGCGCCCTCCCTTCCGGCACTGAGATTCTATAATATTTCCCGGGTCATTGCAAGTTTAATTGACATGAAAGATTTGATGAATTATAATCAACTGATAAAACCACATATACCATCGGGAGGTATAATACCATGGCGGACAGATACGCACCGTCCCATACCGAGGAGCCGGTACGCGCGAAAAAGCGCGGAAAGACTCCGGCGTGGAGACTTATAATACAGGATATTTTGCTTACGGGGCTTGTGCTCTGCATTTTCGCGCTGTTCCATCACGTCATCCCGCGCATGGGCATAGCGAAGGCTGAGCCGCCGAAGCCGACAAGCGCGGCGCTGGCACCGTCGGAAAGTCCGGCCGCGGCTGCGGCACCGGAGAACTCACCGGAGCCGACGGAGGAGGTCGTGGATAACCGCACGGAGTGGCAGAAAAAATTCGCGGATCACTTTACCGATGAGATAGTCTCCGCGGAAAACAGCTACACCAGCCCCGATATCTCCATAAATATCAGCACTGTTACCGTCGGCGAGGGGGCGTATTCCTCGCAGTGCCATATCGCCGATATCTACATAGGGCAGATCGAAAATTTCCAGACCTATTTTGCGACCGGCAGCTACGGCTACTACGCCGAGCAGAGCGCCCTCGGCATAGACGAGGACAGCGGCGCGCTGATAGCGATAAACGGCGACTACTGCAACAATCAGACCAGCGGCTTCCTTGTCCGCAACGGGGAGCTGTATTTCTCCGAGCAGACCAGCAACGACATCTGCGTGCTCTATAAAGACGGCACGATGGCGACCTATGCTCCGGACGAATACGTCGTTGAGGACGAGCTGCAGAAGAACGTATATCAGGTGTGGAAATTCGGACCGAAGCTGCTGGACGCCGACGGCGTGCCGATGACCACCTTCAACACCAGCTCACCCATAAAGTGGGAGAACCCGCGCAGCGCAATCGGATATTACGAGCCGGGGCACTACTGCTTCGTGGTCGTTGACGGACGGCAGGACGGCTATTCGCGCGGCCTGAAGATAGAGGAGCTTGCCAAGCTCTTCGCGGATCTCGGCTGCAAGGCGGCGTATAATCTCGACGGCGGCGCATCGGCGGTCATGACCTTCAACGACGCCATATACAGCCGCCCCAGTAACGGCGGGCGCGCGCTCGGCGATGCGCTGCTGATAAAGGAGCTTGACGGCATCGGGGAAGGAGAAGCAAAATGAAATTTCTGAAAAATTTCCTGCCGCATCTGGCTATCGCGATGGCCGTAGGGCTTGTCGTGATAATGATCCTCGACGGCTTCAACCCCCTCATGAAGTTCCTCACCAGCGATGTGACGCGGGCATATATTGTAATATTGGCGATAGTTGTCGTCATAAGCTCGGTAATATCCATTGCGGAAAACAGGAAGAATATGTAACGGGGATTTCGGGATTTTCTTGGATTTAATATAAAAATGCGGACATAAAAAAGCTGCAATTGTGGAAAATTAACATAAAGTGCGGCTTCGCTGCCGCCGATGATGCGAAAAAACCGTTAATTTTATTCGTTGAAGAATAATCACAAACATGGTAAAATATTCACAAATAAAGGTGCAGGCTGCCCAAGCCGGCAGCACGCGGCCAAACACTAAGCGGAAGGGATAAATCAGCATGTTTACAGACTCTTATTTTGACAGATTTGTTCTACCGGAGGATCTGACGGAGACATTGAAAAAATGCCGCTGCATCTGCTATCCGGAGACGAAGGAACAGCTCGAGGAGATGTGCTTTGGTCCGACGCACAGCTCCCGCTACGACGTCAGCTACACGCTGCCCGGCATGGGCATCGTGAAGGAAGCGGAGGTCGTGCGCTGCAAGAACGGCCCCGTGGTCAACTTCATGGAGGACTATATGCGCCGCCGCGATCCGGACTGCATGCGCATAGGCGACGATCTGCCGACCGACAAGCCCCGCTTTGAGGACGTCTACGGCTACAAGTTCTCCAAGCTCCGCCAGGAGACTATGGACTGGCTGGCGACGCAGCAGATAATCCTCCTGCCCTTCAAGGCCGGCGGAAAGTATTACGGCTATGACAGCCTGATGATCTGCCCGATGAACGCGGCATTCTTCGCGCTGTCGCTGGCGAATATGCAGGGCTTTGAGAGCATCTTCGACGTCAAGCCCGGCTTCACGCCGCGCGGCATAATCTATGTCGCTCCGCCCTTCAGACACACGCATTTCTCTGGCAAGCAGGTCGTTGTGCATCAGCGCAGCGAGAAGCTGCACGAGGTCTTTTCCTATAACCTCTATCCCGGCCCCTCCGCAAAGAAGGGCGTGTTCTCCATGCTGCTCGATATCGGCGAGCACGAGGGCTGGATAACCAACCATGCCTCTGCGGCGCTGCTTGAGACTCCTTATGAAAACGAGATCGTTTTCATGCACGAGGGCGCATCTGGCGGCGGCAAGAGCGAGATGCTTGAGGAAGTCCACCATGAGGAGGACGGCCGCCTCCTGCTCGGTACGCATACCGTCACAGGCGAGAAATATTACCTCAGCATGGGCGAAACCTGCAAGATCCACCCCATTGCCGACGATATGGTCATGGCGCACAAGGATATGCAGAACGGCTCCGGCCATCTGGTCATCGTCGATGCAGAGGACGGCTGGTTCCTGCGCATGGACGGCGATAACTACTACGGCAACAGCCCCACCTATGAGCGCATCAGCATCCATCCTAGTGAGCCGCTGGAGTTCTTCAACATGGACGGCGTCCCGAACGCGACCTGCCTTATCTGGGAGCACGTCATTGAGTCCAACGGCAAGCCCTGCTCGAACCCGCGCGTGATAATCCCGCGCGGCATGATAGAAAACATTGTCCCCGGCAACAAGCCGCAGGAGGTCAATGTCCGCTCCTTCGGCGTGCGTATGCCGCCGTCCACCGCTGCGAACCCGAACTACGGCGTTATGGGTCTGGTGCAGTTCGTGCCCGCATCCATCGCTTGGCTGTGGCGTCTCATCGCGCCGCGCGGCTTCAAAAATCCGTCCATCGCCGATTCCAACGCCGGCAGCGGCCTGAAGGCCGAGGGCGTCGGCTCCTACTGGCCGTTTGCCACCGGCATGAAGGTCACGCAGGCCAACATGTTGCTCCATCAGCTCATGGACACGCCGGAGACGCTGAATATCCTCATCCCGAACCAGCACATCGGCGCGTATAACGTCGGCTTCATGGGCGAATGGCTCATCCGCGAATACCTCGCCCGCCGCAGCGGCACCGTGCGCATGAAGCACCTTGCGAAGTCCCGCTGCCCGCTGTTCGGCTACTCGCTGGATGAGATGAAGATCGACGGACAGTACGTCCGCCAGACCTTCCTGCGTCCGGAGCTTCAGTCCAAGCTCGGCTTCGAGGGCTTTGACGCCGGCACGAAGATACTCACCGACTTCTTCAAGGAGCAGCTCCCGCAGTTCCTGACTGATGATCTTGATCCCGTCGGCCGACAGATTATCGAGCTGTGCCTGAACGATGCGTCGCTGGAGGATTATCTTGCGATAACTCCGATGCACAATATAAAGTAAGCATAGCTGCTTATATAAGAAAAAATTCCCGATCCGGTCGGGAATTTTTTCTTGTGTTTTATATGCCGAAGTGTTATTGTATAAGTCATGTTTTATTATTTTTGAGAAGGAGCGACGGCTATGAAGATAGTGGTTCTTGGCGGCGGCATAAGCACGGAGCGGCATGTCTCGCTGGTATCGGGCACGAGCGTTTGCAAGGCTTTGAGAGAGCGCGGGCATAAGGCGATATTCGTTGATATGTTTTTCGGCCTTGAAGATTACGAGGGCAGCCTTGAGGACGCGTTTGACGCGCCGGACGGTTTCTGCGGCAGTGTTGCGATAGAGACGCAGGCACCGGATATCAAGGCGGTCATAGCGTCGAGAAAGTATAAAAGCCCAAGCAGACTTGGCAAAAACGTGCTTGAGATATGCGCACTTGCGGACTGCGTTTTCCTCGGCCTGCACGGCGCGGACGGCGAGGACGGCAAGATACAGGCCGCGCTCGACCTGCTGGGCATACCATACACGGGTTCCGACTGCCTCGGCAGCGCGATGGCCATGGATAAGGCTGTGGCAAAGCGCATCATGGAGTCCGCCGGAATACGCACGCCCAAATGGCAGGAGCTGCGCTACACCGAGGCCGATATTTCGCACCTTGCGGAGACTCTGCCGATGCCCTGCGTCGTCAAGGTCGTGGACGGCGGCTCGTCCATCGGCGTCAGCATACCGGATACGCGCGAAGAGCTGCGCGGCGCGCTGACCGAGATATTGAAGTACGGCAACCGCGTAGTCGTCGAGGAAAAGATCGTCGGCCGCGAGCTTACTGTCCCCGTATTCGACGGGCGCGCGCTGAGCGCCATCGAGATAGTCCCGCCGGATAAGTTCGATTACGTAGCAAAATATCAGGCGGCGTCGGCGGGCGGCGCGCAGGAGATATGCCCCGCGCCGATAACCGAGGAAGAGTACGCCCAGATCGCCGACATGGCGCTGCGGTTCCATAACGCGCTGGGGCTGTCGGTCTATTCCCGCTCCGATTTCATTCTTGACAGGGAAGGCAGAGCGTGGTGCCTCGAGGTCAATACGCTCCCCGGCATGACGCCTGCGAGTCTTATCCCCAAGGCCGCGAAGCTTGAGGGGATGAGCTACGGCGAGCTGTGCGAGAAAATCATCGAGCTGTCGCTCGAAGCGAGAAAAAATAAAAGATAATCTTTAGTATGTTTACAGTTTCTTGATACATTAAGCGGAACTTATGATAAAATACATTATCAGAATTTGAAATAAATTTTTTGATGTAAAGGTGAGCATATGAGAGAGCGTTTGGCAAGGTTCATGGCCGGCAGAAACGGCAATGACCAGCTTAACAATTTTTTGCTGATATTGGAGATGATCCTTATCCTGCTGAGTATTTTTATTCCGGGCAGGGTGGGGAAGTATCTGTATATCGCAGTGCTAGCGCTTCTTGTCTATATCTATTTCCGCATGTTTTCGAGAAACATTACCAAGCGGCGTGAGGAAAACGGCAAATATATCAGACTGAAATACCGCATCGACGCGGCCTACCGCGTGCGGCGCGAGCGCTGGGTGCAGCGCAAGGACTATAAGTTCTTCACCTGCCCCTCCTGTCGCACCACGCTGAGAGTGCCGCGCGGTAAGGGACAGATCAGAATAGTCTGCCGCAAGTGCGGCAACACCTTCACCGGTAAGACCTGATGTTCGGATATCTCGTCGCGGCTCCGGAGCTTATGACGGAGCCGCAGCTCGGCCGCTACCGCGCGGCGTACTGCGGGCTGTGCCGCTCGCTGCGGGCAAGACACGGGCAGATATCCGGCCTGACGCTGACCTACGACATGACCTTTCTTGTGCTGTTCCTCTCCTCGCTCTATGAGCCGGAGGAGACAACAGGGGAGGACACATGCGCTGTGCACCCTTTTAAGGCGCGCGAATGGGTCAGGAACGCGGCGAGCGACTATGCAGCCGACATGAACCTCGCCCTGGCGTACCAGAAATGCATGGATGACTGGGAGGATGACGGCAGTGTCGCGGCGCTTGCGGAAGCGGGGCTTATGAAGCGCAGCTATAAAAAGCTTGAGGCGCAGTACCCTCGGCAGTGCGCGGCGATAGCCGAAGCACTGAACCAACTGCACGAGGTGGAAAAGAGCGTCCCCGACGGGGCGGACGAGGCAGCGGCCTGCTTCGGAGCGCTCATGGCGGAGATATTTGTCTGGCGCGAGGATCGCTGGGGCGGCGCGGTGCGCGGCATGGCGAACGCTTTGGGCAAGTTCATCTACGTCATGGACGCGTGCATGGATCTGGACAAGGACACGCTGTATTCGCGCTATAACCCGTTCAGAAAATATTACGGCCTTACGAATAACGCGGAGCGCTTTCGGGATATCCTGCGAATGCTGCTCGGCGAGTGCATATTTTATTTTGACAGTCTGCCGCTGGTTCAGGATGCGGATATTATGAAGAATATCCTGTGTGAGGGGCTGTGGCAGCAGTTCAACAAAAAGTTCAGCGAAAAAAACGACAAGAAGGAACCCTCAGATGTATCAGGATCCGTATAAGGTTCTCGGAGTTTCGCCGGATGCGAGCGATGAGGAGATAAAAAAAGCATATAGAGAGCTTGCCAAAAAGTATCACCCTGACCGCAACCCCGGGGACGAGAACGCGGCCAAACGAATGAACGAGATAAACGCCGCATATGACGCGATCAAGAGCGGAGCTGCGCAGCAGCAGAATGCGTACGGCCAGTATGGGCAGTACGGTCAAAGCGGCTATGGTCAGCAGTACGGCCAGGGCGGCTGGGATCCCTTTAGCGCCTGGAGCCAGGGCTACGGCGGGTGGAACAACGCCCAGCAGCAGACCGAGCGCAGCGAGTACACCGCGGCGAAGAATTATATCCGCAACGGCATGTACAAGGAGGCGCTCAACGCGCTCTCCGGCGTTCCGGTGCCTGAGCGGGACGGCAAGTGGTACTATCTGAGCGCGGGCGCAAACATGTATATGGGCAACAAGATCGCGGCGCTGGACGCGGCGAAGAAAGCCGTCGAGATCGACCCCGGCAATGAGGAGTACCGGCGGCTGTTGGAGCAGCTCCAGAGCGGCGGCGATTTCTACGACGATTATACCGTGCACTACCACAGGGGCATCTCGCCCGACAGACTCTGCATGGCGATGTGCGTCGCCAATGCCTGTCTCGGCCCGATGTGCGGCGGAAGAGTGTTCTGCTGCTGAGAGAATATGATACTGCCGGAGCGCCGACATCGGCTGCTCCGGCAGTTTTATGCAGTTTTGACGCAAATTGAAATAAACATGAGAAGATTCACCGAATCTTCTCATGTTCAGTCTGGCAAAAAAACATGTGCAGCAGGGCACAGATAAGAGAGTAGCGGGGGAGCTTGAGGGGGCAAGACCCGCCTCAAATACAATAAACCGCCGTCCAAAAGTCTTGATACATCAATGACTTTTGGAGCAAAGCAGCATTTTGATATTATCAAAATGCTCGGCGGATGAAGCTTGTCAAAAAAGTCCTCACAGGACTTTTTTGACAAGCAGGAGAAGATTCATCGAATCTTCTCCTGTTTATTATTCGCCGATATCGCCGCGGACAACTTTACCGATGTTCCAGAGATGCGCGGCCTTTCCGGCGGCCTCTTCGCTCTCCTGCGGAGTCTTGAACTCAAACGACGCCGTGTGTGACCCGCAATCCATGCATGTCACATACCAGCACCAGCCATTTTCTTCCTCAAGCAGTCCGGCACCCCCGCAGTACGGGCAGTCCTGTAATTCGAATTTTGCGTGAATATCCAATAAGATCCTCCTATTCCCGCGGCAGCGCCGAGGGAAAATAGTTTTGAGAGCCGTCCGGATGCCGCGTGAGACATCCGGACGGCTCAAGTTTACATTGCCTCAATTTCCTTGATATTATACTCATTGCCAGCGAGCAAGAAAGTGTGCTCGCTGCCGCAATAAGGACATATCTTTGCGTATTTCACCGTCGGGTATGTCTTGCCGCAGTCCTCGCAGTAGGTGACGGCGTCGAGCGTCTCGATCTTCAGCTCGGTGTTTTTGAGATAGGTCGTGTCCTTTATCGCCCAGTCCCAGCAGTCTTGAACGTACTTCGGGATTATTCCGCTGACCTCGCCGATCTCAAGCGTAACGCTGCCGACCGTGGAGAGATTATTCTCAACGCACAGCTGCTCGACCTGCTTTATGACATAGAAAACGGTACCAAGCTCGTGCATGGACTTCTCCTTCGGTGAATTATTTGTTTTTCTTCGCCTTCATATCCTTGATGGCGATCTTTGCCGCGCGCTTTGCGGCGTAGGGAAGTATTGCCTTCATCTTGTCCTCGGCCTTTATCATCGTGGAGGCTTCGGGCAGCTCGCGGCGGAGATGAATGGCGTCAAACTCGCACTTCGTGGTGCACAGTCCGCAGCCGATGCACTTGTTCTCGTCAACGACGGTCGCGCCGCAGCCGAGGCAGCGGGAGGCTTCCTTCTTGACCTGCTCCTCGGTGAAGGCCATGCGGTCGTTGGAGAAGGACTTGGCCTTCTTCGCGTCGTGGCCGGGGACCTGACGGGAGGAGTTGTCAAAGCTTTCAACGGCGATGGCAAGATTGCTCTTGTCAAGCTCGATGAAGTCGCGGCGGTTGCGGGCGAGAGTCAGGCTCTGGCCGGGGTGCACGTAGCGGTGCAGGGATATCGCGGCCTCGCGGCCTGCGGCTATGGCGTCGATGGCAAACTTCGGGCCGGTGTACACGTCGCCGCCGACGAAAACGTCGGGCTGCGAGGTCTGAAGCGTCACGGCGTCGGCGATGATGGTGCCGTTCTTGTTGAAGGTCATGCCTTCGGGCGCGATGCCGCCGAGATCGACCTTCTGGCCGATAGCGCCGATGACTGCGCTGACCTCGATGGTCTCAAACTTGCCGGTGCCGACGGGCTTGCGGCGGCCCTTTTCATCAGGCTCGCCAAGCTCCATGACCTCGACCTTGAGCGCCTTGACCTTGCCGTCCTCGCCGATTATCTCGGCGGGCGCGTTGAGGAACAGGAACTTGACGCCCTCTTCCTTGGCCTCTGCGACTTCCATCTTGTCCGCGGGCATCTCGTCCTCGCTGCGGCGGTAGACCACATAGGTCTCCTTCGCGCCGAGGCGGACTGCCGTACGGCAGACATCCATTGCGACGTTGCCGCCGCCGATGACGGCGACCTTGTCTCCGATGGCGGGCTTGCTGCCGAGGTTGACCTCGCGCATGAACTCAACGCCGCCGAATACGCCCTCCAGCTCTTCGCCGGGGATGCGCAGCGCGGAGGACTTCTGCGCGCCGATGCCGAGGAAGAAGCCCTTGTAGCCCTGAGCGCGCAGCTCATCGAGCGTAACGTCCTTGCCGACCTCGACGCCGCACTTGAACTCGACGCCCATCTCGCGCAGAACTTCAATCTCCGCGTTGACGACGTCCTTCTCAAGACGGAAGTTCGGGATGCCGAGAGTCAGCATACCGCCGGGAACGGGGTTCTTCTCGAAAACGGTCACGGGGTAGCCCATGTTGGCGAGATAGTAGGCACAGCTCATGCCGGCGGGGCCTGCGCCGATAACTGCGATGTGCTCGGCATAGTCCTCGGTGCTGGCTCTGTATGTACGGCGGGCGGGAACATAGCGGGTCTCGGCATTCAGCTCCTGCTCAGCGATGAATCTCTTTATCTCGTCGATGGCGACGGGGGAGTCGATAGTGCCGCGGGTGCAGGCATCCTCGCAGCGGCGGTTGCAGATGCTGCCGCAGACGGCGGGGAAGGGGTTATCCTGCTTGATGAGCTTCAGCGCGTCAAGATATCTGCCCTCGGCAGCCATCTTGATGTAGCCCTGAACGGCGATATGCGCGGGGCACGCGGTCTTGCAGGGCGCGGTGCCGCTGTCATAGCAGTTTTTCATGTTGTTGTCGCGGTAGTCCTCATCCCACTTGTCGGGACCCCAGTGGTTGTCGTCGGGCAGCTCGTGCTTCGGATACTCGACGGGGCCGTTCTTGGTGCAGAGCTTCTGGCCGAGCTTGGCCGCGCCTGCGGGACATACCTCGACGCACTTGCCGCAGGCAACGCAGTTTTCCTTGTCGACATGCGCGATGTACGCGCTGCGGGACATGTTCGGCGTGTTGAAGAGCTGGGAGGTGCGCAGGGCGTAGCAGACGCCGGGTGCGCAGTTGCAGATGGCGAATATCTTGTCCTCGCCGTCGATATTGGTTATCTGATGGACATAGCCCTCATCCTCGGCGCGCTGGAGTACCTCCATGACCTCCTCATAGGTTGCCTCGTGACCGTCCTTGCCGGTCTCGATGGAGTACTTTGCGCAGTCGCCGACGGCGATGCACCAGAGGTCGGCGAGGTCGCCGCTGCCTTCACCGCGCACGGTCTGAGAGCGGCGGCAGGAGCAAACGCCGATTGCGTATGTATCGTATTTCTTCAGCCAGTGGGAGAGATGCTCAATACTGACGGACTGGGAGTCGGCAGGGATGGCCTTTTCAACCGGCACGACGTGCATACCAATGCCCGCGCCGCCGAGCGGAACCATGGGAGTGACCTTTTCAAGGGGGAGACGAGACATGCGCTCAAAGAAGTCGCACACTTCGGGGTGCTCGTCGACAAAGTCCTTGCGCATGTTAAAAAATTCTGCAGCGCCGGGAACGAAGAGCGGGAGAAGGTACTGCTTTTTGTGCTGCGGGTTTTCCCAGTTGTACTCAAGAAGACCGATGCAGCTCATTTCCTGAAGCTTATCCTCAAGCGCTTTCGTGTCGCTGCGGCCTGCCGCTTTGGCAATCTCCTCAAGAGTCATGGGGACGCGCTGTTTCATGCTCAATGCTATATCGACCATCTCATCGTCGAGAACGTTTACAAGACCCCAGTATTCGGGACAGTCCTCGGTGAGCTTTTCAAGGCCGAGCTTATAGGGGACGCGGTCGGTCATTTTTTTACCGAGCTTAAAGAGCTTTTCTTTGTTAGTTACCATATATTACTCCTTTCCTTGGAGCGTGAAACCTGCTGCTCCGTTACTGTCAAGAATATCACACAAACCGACAAAAGTCACGCAAAATTAACCAGATTCGGTGGGAATTTTGTGGAATTATACATAACTGCAATAGTGTATAAAAACGCGGCGTATATACGCCGCGTGATTTAAGTATTCTACTTGCTTCCGCATTGACGACCGGTGTGATCGATGGTGTATTCCCCGGTCAGGAGTATCTGTGATATCGGGACTATCGTGTAGCCGTCGGCGAGCAGAGACTCGATTATACCCGGCAGTGCCTCCGGAGTGTGCTTCGCGGCGTTGTGGAACAGCACGATGCTGCCCGGCTGCACTCGCTTGAGCACGCGCTCGCTTATCTCGGACGCGCTGATGTCCTTCCAGTCCAGACTGTCGACGTCCCACTGTATCGCCGTCATGCCCATGCTGTTGACCGCTGAGATGACGTGGTCGTCATATTCGCCGTAGGGGCAGCGGAACAGCGTCGGACGCACGCCGGTTATGGCCTCGATCTTGTCGTTGCAGCTTGAGATGTCCGAAACGATGTCGTTTGCTGATAGCTTCGAGAAATGCGCGTGGCTCGTCGAGTGGTTCATTACCTCGTTGCCGTTGTCGGCCAGCGCTTTGACGGACTCCGGGTATTTATCCACCCAGTCGCCGACAAGGAAGAACGTGGCGTTCACCTCGTACTTATTCAGAATGTCGATAAGCTGCTGGGTGTCCTCGTTGCCCCATGCGGCGTCGAAGGACAGCGCGACGACCTTGTCGCTGCGCTCCACGCAGTATACCGGCAGTTGGCGCGTCGTGGCGGAAGCGCCGATTATCGCGGGATTGTTCACCGTCCAGAATATAAGCACGACCGCCAGCGCCAGAGCCGCGCCGGATAATATGCGGCTGTGCTTTCGGACAAAACCTCGTATGTCGATCAAGCTCATCACCCCTTTGTGTACAATCTATGCGCATCCCCGAGCGGGTAGTATAGCGATTTTCGGCGAAGAACGGCGGCGGTTAATATCTTAAAAATTCCTAATAATTCTTGATTTTCCACAATTATCAAAAAATTTTTGATATAATCACGATATATCCAACCGCGAAACATACAGAAATGAGGTGTAAATATGAAACATAAACGAACTGCTGCAATGCTGCTTGCAGTCGTGCTGCTGCTCACACTGTGCGCCTGCGGCAAGGGCGCGGCGCCGGATGTGACACCTGCGCCTGAACCATCCGCTGAGTCCGCCGAGGCGCTGAGCTACGATGTGCCCTGCGCCGTCACGGCGACTGATGTGTACCCGTTTGAGGGCGGCTGGAACATAAAGGATCTGGCGCGCATCGGGAACACGCTGCTGCTCGCCGCGTCGCAGAGCGGGAATTACCGCGCCGCGCTGGCCGATTATACCGTCTCTGACGACGGCACGGTCAGTCTCTCACCTGTGCGCGAGCTGAGCATACCCGACCTGACCGGCAGGGGAATGCCGTATATCTCCTGTGTCTCCGCGGGGGAAGACGGCTGCTTCTACGTCGTTTCCGCGGAGCTGCCGAAGGCGTATTTCAGTGATGGTGCCTTGACCACTAACGACGGCTACACCGGCGAATACACCATATGCCGCTTCTCGCCAACCGGAGAGCTGCTCGGCACCATCGAGCTGCACGGCTGGGAGAACGGCGGGATAACCAGACTTGCCGCGCTCTCGGACGGAAGGCTGCTCGTGTACAGCGTCGATTTCATTGACATGAACAACTATGCGGAACGGAATTACTACATAGCCGCTCTTTCCGCCGACGGCAGCGTCAAGGCCGCCGAAACGCTTGACTCCGGCCTGTTCGGCTCCAAGGCAATCGGGGATAAATTCTACGGTATGTTCGCAAGCCTTGACGCGTCGAACGAGTATGTTGCCATCGATCCGGATACCGCTGAGGTCTTGCCGATAGCGGGGCAGGAGAACCTGCCGCATGACTATCCGATCAGCTGGATCGAATCCTGTGACGAGGGCAGCGAGTGGATAGTCCTGATCGGTAGCGATTTTTACAGCATAGACTCCGCAGCAGGCAGCGCGGAGCTGGTGCTGTCATACAACGAGTTCGCGCAAAGCTCACTCCAGATCGACGCACTGTCAAAGCTTGGCGACGGACTGTATGCCGTGGCCAATGGCGGCGACGCGCTGGTGCTGCTCCGCCGCGCGCCGATAGACAGCAGTGGGCGGCAGATCGTGAAGGTGGCCTGCTGCGATGCGGGGTTCGTGGCAAATCCCGCGGTGCTCGCGCTCAACAGTACCGACGATAAATATTTTTATGTGATGACTGAGACCACGAAGCAGGAGCTGGCGCTGCGGCTCACCGCGGGCGATGTGCCTGATCTCGTGCTGATGTCTTCAAGCTATCTTGATGAGGCGGGCGACATGGTGAACACGGCCTCGAACGTCTTTGCTGATCTCTATCCGTATCTCGACGCCGATCCGGAGCTTGGGCGCGACAGCTTCCTGCCGAACATGCTCGACGGACTCACAACGAACGGCGAGCTGCATGCGCTGTATAACTCGACCGAGATAATCTCTCTTTCCGCGCTTGGAAAATACGTCGGCGACGGGAAGAACCTGAGCATCGACGACTACTGCCGCATCATCGCGGAAAATGACGAGCTGGCCGCGATGTTCGGCCCGTGGATGACCAAGAGCAACTTACTCGGCTGGATATGCTCCACCTGCATCAACGACTATGTTGATTACGCCAACGGCACCTGCGACTTCAACAATGACAGCTTCAAAGCGCTGCTTGAGTGGTGCAGCGAGATGAATCCGGACTACGAGGGCGAAGTGATGCCGGAGGGCTACGCGACATACAGTGAGGATGAGGCGCTGCTGCATCTGAATGATTACATGAACATCGGTACTCTGGCAAACTCCATGTACCCGATCAACGTCGGCTTCCCCAGCGGAGCGGGCAACGGCAGCTATTATTCCTGCGTCTATGCCATGGGCATGGCGATACCAGCGGCGGCGGAGAATAAGGACGGCGCGTGGAATTTCATCCGCAGTCAGCTCGTGCTACAGGCGCAGACGTGGTCGGAGGACGCTATTGCGAGCCTGCCCGTGAATATGGAGGCCATGCAGCGTGTCATAGACGCCATAGCCGTGAACGACCCCGCGCAGGCGGCGCGTCTTACGGAACTGCTGAACGGCATCACGACCGTTATCAGCGGCAGCGATGTCGCCATCCGCGAGACGATAATCGACTGCGCCAAGGCATACTTCAACGGCGACCGCAGCCTCGACGATACTGCCGCCGCGATACAGGATAAGCTGAGCCTGTATATGGCCGAGCGGTACGGCTGGTAGGCTGAAGCGCGTTTAATACAACATCCACCGGCTCATACGGCCGGTGGATGTTTTGCTGATGGCATTAGTTGACAATGAGCGGGAAACGGTTATAATTGAAGCGAGGTGGAGCTGCGGATGAGAGCGAAATATTTGGGCAAGACGGAGTTCCTTGTCCTTACGAACGGGAAGGTCTATGAGGTGCTGTCGGTTGAAAGGGACTGGTACAGAATAGTTGACGACAGCGGGGAGGATTATCTGTATCCGCCGGAGCTGTTTGAGCTTGTGAATGATTGAGAGGCGAAGACGGTGGAGGAAACCGGACAGTGGGAATGCCCATTTTACCATAGAGTCGTTGGCGAAGACGAGTGTTATGACCTGCATCTGGTCGCAATGCGGATGTTTGAAGCCCCCGAACTCGTCAGAGAAGAGGATCGCGGCCCGCTGAACGCAATGTGCGAAGAGTGCAAAAAGTATCCTGAAGTGGATTTGGGTGAGATTGAGTTTTTCCGCCCGCGCGCGTGCGCCTGCTGCGGTAAATCGATCGTTGGATTCTACGGTGTATGCAGAGTGTGCGGCTGGGAGAATGACCCGCTTCAGAACGAGCGCCCCGACTATGGTGGGGGGGCGAACCGTATGAGCCTGAATGAAGCACAGACCGCATATTCGCAGGGAGAAGAAATATACTGAGACCGGCGTAAGGCAGCACGAAAGGGGGGAGAAGGATTATGGAAGATGTCTATGAAATTGCATATAAAGAAATGGTATATAACATGATATTTGATACCATAAACGAACGCTATGCCGAAGCTCAGCAGGAGAGCGACGAGGATAAAGGCGACTTGTTTAAAGCAGGCCGCGCGCTTGCGTATTGGGAAGTGAGCGAGATCATAAAAAATCGCTTGGAAATGTTGGAGGATTGAAAGGGGCAAAAAAGCTATGGAAGAAGTGAGAAGCTGGGAATGTCCATTTTACCACAGAGTCGTTGGTGAAGACGAGTGTTATGACTTGTTCCTGATCGCCACGAGAGCTGTGCGGGATGAGAAACTGGTCAAAGAGAAAGACAGGGACGCACTAAGTCTTATGTGCGATGAATGCAGAAACTATCTCAAATAAATCAGCCATAGCAGGACTAAAAGATCTTGCTATGGCTGATTTGCATTTTACACCTTCAAAACAAAATGGCTCTTGCGGAAATCAAGCAGCCCCTCGCTGCGCATCTTTCCAAGCTCCAGCGATAGCCCGCTGCGCTCGACGCCGAGATAATCCGCAAGCTGCTGCCTTGAAAACGGGACGTCAAATTCGTATTTCCCGAGCCGCTGCGCTTCTGCGGAAAGATAGGACATGATCTTTGACCGTGTGGTGCGCTGCCCCATATGCGTGAGTTTTTCGTTGAACCGCAGATTTTTTTCGGCAAGCTCGCCGAGAAGATTCCGGATGATCCGACTGTGGTGCGAACAGGCGGACGGACACACGTTCAAAATGCGCTTTACATTCAGAAACATTACGGTGACAGGCGTTTCCGCTATGACGCTCACATTCAGCCTGGAACCGATGGCGCAGGCATATGCGGCGGCAAAGGTCTGCCCCAGCCCTGCTTTGGAAAGAATATTGCGGTTTCCCCAAATGTCCTCCTGTATGACCAGCACAGTTCCTGACAGAACAAGGCCGATCGAGTCCGCCGTGTCGCCGGCACGCAGAACAAAGGCTCCTTTCGGGAAGACCCTTTTTTCGGCTCTAAGGCAGGAGAGCATCACCGTCAGCTCCTCCTCGGAGATGCCGGAGAATAGCGGGGCGGAGCGGATAACGGAAAAAAATTCTTTCATAAAAATCTTCTTTAGTTTAAAATTCAACCGACTTGTTGATTTGATTATATTATAATCGAGCCACAAAAGCAAGGAGGTATTGCAATGAAACGGAGAATCATCGAGATCAATCATGATAAATGCAACGGCTGCGGAGCCTGTGCCGCCGCTTGCCATGAGGGCGCTATCGCCATGGTGAACGGAAAAGCACAATTAATGAGGGACGATTACTGTGACGGTTTGGGCGACTGCCTGCCCGCATGCCCCACCGGCGCGATCTCCTTCGTGGAGCGTGAGGCGGCGTCCTATGATGAGGCGGCGGTGCTCGCCAACAAGCAGAAGAAGATGCAGCAGGAGGGGATGCGCCTTCACGGCGGCTGCCCCGGAACACGGATGAAAACGATCCGGCACGCGGAGTCGGCAGATGTCAAGGCTGCTCCTGTTAAGGCGCAAAGCCGTCTTTCCCAGTGGCCGGTGCAGATAAAGCTCGTTCCCGTGAACGCACCGTATTTTGACGGTGCAAAGCTACTCATCGCGGCAGACTGCACGGCCTACGCCTATGCCGCATTCCATGAGCGGTTCATCAAGGGGCATATCACGCTGGTTGGCTGCCCAAAGCTCGACAGCGTGGACTATTCCGAGAAGCTAACCGAGATCATCCGCAATAACAACATCAAGAGCGTGACCATTGTGCGCATGGAGGTCCCCTGCTGCGGAGGACTGGAGCACGCGGCAAAAATCGCTTTGCAGAACAGCGGAAAATTCATTCCGTGGCAGGTCGTGACCATTTCCACGGACGGAAATATACTTGATTGAAGAAAGTGAGGAGCACGGGATGAATAGTAAATTGCCGATCAATCAAACTCCATACCAGTAATTCTAAGTTTTTTCTTGAAATCGGAAGATTATTACGCTATGCGGTGTAGAAAAACAAAAAACGCAGCCGCCGATTTGGCACCTGCGCAGGAGTGTATAAAAAATAAGCAGTCGTACAAAACGACTGCTTATTTTTATCCGCGTGGCAGCGGACAGAGCAACACGATACCAAAATCTGCGATGAGGATTTCTCCATCGCCGCAGGGTGTGTGTATAGCTCTCCTGTGGCAACAGTTGATAATAATGATACGGTTTCATAGGGTTTCAAAAGGTTTCACTTGAAAATGAAACCCTAACCACAAAAATGAAACCATCCGAATAACAAAAACGCGGGGCTTATTCAGCCCCAACCTCAATCTCCGTTCCGTCTTTGAAGCGGAATGCTAACCGCACGAAAGAAAAGGTGGTAGTTATGAAAAAATATACCGACAAAGAATTAGCTGCGATGTCTCAAGAAGAACTGAAGGCGCTTCAAGAAAAGGCGTTGGAGGAAAACAAGCTCTTGGGACAGCAGATTGAAAAGATCCTTGCCAACTCTTCGCACCCAACTGCAGTTGATGGCAAATAAACCTTTTAATTTTGCCACACCTTTTAATTAATAAAGCCAAGGAAAAAGCGCGTATGGGTGTCTTGAGCCCAACGCGCTTTTTATGTTGTCACGCCCCGTAGAAACCAAGGTCGTTCTTTGCGACATCCATGATCCGGTGCGTCTGCTCTATCGCGGAATCAATATCCTTATTCA
>ENA-UOJC01000269-UOJC01000269.1-human-gut-metagenome-genome-assembly--contig:-C104-NODE-269-length-95450-cov-12.100194_pt1 | contig 95450 bp, 91 predicted proteins | sample MGYA00242339_ERZ723886 | MGnify/ENA metagenome assembly ERZ723886 | reverse complement strand
AAAAAAGAATAAGTCTGTAAGCTGTTTTTCTTGCTTACAAACTTATTATACGAGGAGAAATGCCTATGGAAAGAAATCAGTATACGTCAATGAGACTTTACCCCTCAACCCCTTTTCAGTATAATAAAGATAATCAAAGAAATTACATACCCATTCCGGCATAGTATGCCCGAACGGGAACTAAGAAGGCGGTGATTGAAAGTGAGTGACGACATGAATGAAAAAGAAATGATAAATAATCTCATTGACAAGTATACTGACTTACAGAGGATAAAAACGGCGGAAGACAGCGAAAAAGAGATAGACTATCAACTGCGTATTTTGAAAGCTAAACTGGAATCCTTTGGTATTCTTACAAGTGATTTAGATATGAATTGATAGGGCGGTAGTCATAGTCTGGGGATAAGAATATATTCATGAATCTACAAAAAGATAAAGCAGCGGAACCGAAAAACATATAAAACCTACTTGACAAATAGGAAATGAATGGATATAATACAAACATCACAGATAATCATAGTAAATTGATAGGAATATAGGAGGAAAGAAAAATGGCAAATATTTATAAGGGAACATTGGGGTTGATCGGCAACACACCACTGGTGGAAGTAACAAATATTGAGAAAGCTTTAGGGCTGGAAGCAACAATTCTTGTAAAACTTGAGTATTTCAATCCGGCAGGAAGCGTTAAAGATAGAATTGCAAAAGCAATGATTGAAGATGCAGAAGAAAAAGGCGTTTTAAAAGAAGGTTCTGTAATTATCGAGCCAACCTCCGGTAATACAGGTATTGGTCTTGCAGCTATTGCAGCAGCAAAGGGATACCGGATTATTCTTACAATGCCGGAAACTATGAGCATTGAGCGCAGAAATATTTTGAAAGCTTACGGCGCAGAGCTGGTTCTTACTGAAGGCGCCAAAGGTATGAAGGGTGCTATTGAAAAAGCAAATGAGTTGGCAAAAGAGATTCCGAACGGCTTTATTCCGGGACAGTTTGTAAACCCGGCCAACCCAGCTATTCATAAAGCAACAACAGGCCCTGAAATCTGGAATGATACCGACGGCAATGTGGATATCTTTATTGCCGGTGTTGGTACAGGCGGAACATTAACTGGTGTTGGTGAATTCCTGAAATCCAAGAAACCGGATGTAAAGATTGTGGCCCTTGAGCCGGCCAGCTCTCCGGTGCTTTCCGAAGGTAAAGGCGGCCCTCATAAAATCCAAGGTATTGGTGCAGGTTTTGTGCCGGATGTACTGAATACAAAGATTTATGATGAAATCATTACCGTTGAAAATGATGATGCTTTTGCAACAGGTAAATTAATTGCGAAACATGAAGGCGTTTTAGTAGGTATTTCCTCGGGCGCAGCTTTATATGGCGCCATTCAGTTGGCAAAACGTCCGGAAAATAAAGGGAAGACCATTGTTGCCCTGCTTCCGGATACAGGCGACAGATATTATTCCACGCCATTATTCGCTGAATAATCGTTGCCCTGAAAAGCTTATTTGCGGAGGAGTATATGAAATTTTCAAAGAAAAGCAGATATGGTCTGATTGCCCTTATTGACCTGACCGTCAATTCAAAATATGAGCAGGTGGCGTTAAACAGTATTGCAGATAGAAATAATATTTCTCCACAATATCTGGAACAGGTATTTGCCAGCTTACGCAGAGCCGGTATTGTAAAAAGCGTAAAAGGCTCTCAGGGCGGGTATTTATTGGGCCGGAATGCGGATAAAATATCTGTGGCAAAGATTTTGGAGGCATTGGAGGGGGACTACCATATCGAAAGAGAGGTATCTTCAGAAAATGATGATTATCTGGAAATTTCGGAAACGGTTCAGGAGCTGATTGTTGATAAGGTCAACGAAGCGATGGATAACATTCTTCGAAATCTGACATTGGCGGATCTGGAACAGAACTATCTGGATGATAAAAAATATGGTCAGCATATGTATTATATATAAAAAATAGGATCGACCGTAGAACCGGAGGCTTTAAGTATGAAAAGATACTTGAACCTCCGGTTTTTAATTATAAGGGGGATTGACGAAACTGGAAAATAATACTATAATACATACTAAAATGATAGGATTAATATAAAATTGCAAAGGTGTGAAAGAAATGAGTTTTGATTTTAATGATCAAAATGTAAGAAAATATATGTATCAGGGGAATTTTGGTCTGGAAAAAGAAAGTCTGCGTGTAAATGGGAATGGCTTTCTCTCCCATACAAGGCACCCTTTTCCGAATCATCCGAATATTGACAGAGATTTTTGTGAAAATCAGGTGGAATTGATCACAGATGTTCATGACAGCGTGGACGGCTTATGGAATCAGATCAGTGTGCTGCATAAACAGGTGGTAAGAACCCTTTATAATTTGCCAAGCGGCCGGGAATTTTTATGGCCCTTTTCCAATCCGCCCTATGTGAAAGGAGAGAAAGATATTCCGATCGCCAGTTTTGATGGAAAGCTGAAAGGAAAAGAACGCTATAGAGAGTATTTGGCTTCAAAATATGGCAAGAAAAAAATGTTGTTTTCCGGTATTCACTTTAATTTTTCCTTTTCCGATGAGCTTCTGGAAGCGGGATACCGAAGCAGCGGCCATGAATCCTTTGAAGAATACAAAAACAATATTTATCTGGAACTGGCAAAGAAGATTACACGATATAGCTGGCTCATTGTCTATTTAACGGCGGCCAGTCCGGTGATGGATGGTTCATTTTTTATGGAAGACGCTCTTGGCCAAGATGTTTTGAAAAATTATGCGTCACCCCGGTGCAGTGAGATTGGCTACTGGAATGAGTTTATTCCGATAATAAACTATGAAAATCTGGAAACTTATATGAGTAGTATTCAGGCTTATATTGATGACGGACAGCTTCAGTCGGCGGCGGAGCTTTATTATCCGGTCCGTCTGAAAGCAGCGGGAGAAAATTCTCTGGAAAATCTTCATAAGACCGGGATTAACCATATCGAACTTCGTATGTTTGATTTAAATCCTCTGTCTCCGATTGGCGTATTTAAAGAGGACCTGGAATTTATTCATTTGTTGCTTATTTATCTTATGTCTCTGGACGATATGGAATTCGAGACCTTTGAGCAGGCCATGGCGATTAAAAATGTGAAACGGGCTGCCCGTTTTGATGTCAGGGATATATGGATTGAAACTGGATGGAATACGGCTTTTGATGTCAGAGATGCGGCGTTGAAAATTTTATTTGGCATGGAGCGGTTTTTCAGAAATTTTGAAAATAGTGAGTGGATGCAGATTATTTACGGTCACAGGCAGCGGATTGCCTTTACAGAACAGCGTTATGCGGAAAAGATACGGAAGGAATTCCAAAAGGATTATGTAAAAAATGGACTAAAGCTGACAAAGCAATATGCGGAAAATATAGTTAAAGAGGTGAACTGAATGTGCGAATTGTTCGGAGTTTGTGCAAAAAAGTCCGGGAGGATGAATGAATATTTCATTGAGCAAATCAATCAGGCCCAGAAGCTGCTACAAAAATCCTTGAGTGGGGAAGAGCGATTCAGGCTTTTGGATGATATTCTTGTGTCCATGTCCAAAGGAAATAAGTTGAATATCCTTATTTACGACGGTGAATATATGTATGTCCACACAAATTATGCGGATTCCCTTTATTATAAAGAAATCGACAGTGGCAGGATATTTGTGACGGTGCCCCTCAATAAGGAAGAGTGGCGGCCCGTGCCTTTTACAAGGCTGTTGGCATATAAGGATGGGAAATTGGCATTTGAAGGAACAAACCACGGCAATGAATATGTGGACAGCGAAGAAAATATGAAATATCTGTACCAGATATTCTCGAACCTGTAAGGAGGGAAGGCCGATGAAGAATCCATTGCGCTATCAAATGTCTGAATATGATTGTGGACCGACTACGATGTTGAATGCAATCAGTTATTTATTTCCGCGGGAAAGAATATCTCCAGAGGTCATACGTAATATTATGCTGTACAGTCTGGACAGCTATGGCAGTGAAGGCGTTATGGGAAAACGGGGAACGTCCAGTGCGGCCATGATGTTTTTGTGCAACTGGCTGAACGGTTATGGAAAAATCGGTGATTTTCGTGTATCTGGACAATATCTTTCTGGTAAAAGTGTTTATCTGGGAGAGGGCGGTTACGTTAACGATACCCTGCATCGGGGAGGTGTTGTCGTGCTCCGACTGCTTTTAGACGGAGGTCATTATGTTCTTTTAACCGGTGAGAGGGATGGCATGATATTTATGTTTGACCCCTACTATAGGGAAGAACTTTTTGACCAGAAAGATATAATCGTTACAGAAGCGGAACCTTTTTCCTATAATCGAATCGTACCTGAGACTTATTTTAATAAAGAGGAGGATAGTATTTATTCTCTGGGGCCTTATGAGGATCGGGAAGCTGTTCTGCTGTTTAATGAGGACACTCGTATGACTCCGGATAGGACCATTGAATATTTTATATAAGAACATGAGCAATGCAATCCTAGGGGTCAATCATGGGAGAAAGTGTGAAAAAAGGCAGAATATCCTTTACAGCGAATGCATGAAATGGCAAAATAGAAGCAGAATGGAATGGAGATGACATTGAAAGAACAAAAGGCAGCGGAGTAGTCATTTTCTTTAGGAAGAGCCTGTGGCGGCTCGAAAACTTCGGAGATTGAGCGAAGCATTAGATAAACATTTTTAATTATGATGAGGCAGGAGATTCGTATGGATGCTGTAGGAAAATTGATTCTAAATCATGAACTTTCAAAAGAAGAATATATAGAACTTCTGAAGGGTTGGCAAAATCCGGAGGTATCGAGAAGGCTGACAGAAGAAGCCGTTCGGCTTCGAAAACAGTATTATGGAGATAAGGTTTATACCCGGGGACTTATTGAATTTACAAATTATTGTAAAAATGACTGCTATTACTGTGGGATTCGCCGGGGGAACAGTCATGCCCAGAGATACCGGCTGAGCCGGGAAGAAATTCTTGACTGTTGTGAGAACGGTTATGCCTTGGGCTTTCGGACTTTTGTTCTTCAGGGCGGCGAGGACCCCTATTATACGGATGAGCGGATGGCAGATATTGTTCATTCCATTCGCAGGGATTATTCGGACTGTGCTATTACTCTCTCCATCGGTGAAAAATCCTATGAGAGTTATAAATTATTTAAAGAAGCAGGGGCGGACCGATATCTGCTCCGCCACGAGACGGCCAGTGAAGAACTCTATCGCCAGCTTCATCCGGAGGAAATGCTTCTGTCTAATCGGAAACAATGCTTATATGATTTAAAGGCACTTGGTTATCAGGTTGGCGCTGGATTTATGGTCGGTCCTCCGGGCCAGACGATGGAACATCTGGCCGAAGACTTGATTTTTTTGAAAGAACTGCAGCCTCAGATGGTGGGAATTGGACCTTTTATACCCCATCATGAAACCAGGTTTGCGAATGAGGCGGCAGGCAGCGTTGGACTGACCTTGTATCTTTTATCGGTCATTCGGATATTGCTTCCGAAGGTTCTGCTTCCGGCGACAACAGCCCTTGGCACGATGGATCCCTTGGGACGGGAAAAGGGACTGGCAGCAGGAGCCAATGTGGTTATGCCGAATCTCTCTCCAGTGAAAAACCGAAAACAGTATGACTTGTATGACAACAAGATCTGTACCGGTGAAGAAGCCGCCGAATGTCGGGGGTGTCTGGAACGAAGAGTCTTGTCAGCAGGATATCGGCTTGTCGCAGAGCGGGGCGATGCTCTGAGGTAGGGAAAGTAAATAAGCTGATTTAGAAACTTATCATTGACAATATTTTTTTACTGAATTATAATAAAAACAATTATAAAAACCGATGAGCAAGAGTAGTAGCTTTTATGGTATATTCCCAGAGAGTCGCGGATGGGTGGAACCGTGATATATAAGTGAAAGTGAATGGACTTGTGAGGGCAAACCGAAGTTGGCTTGGGCTGATGTAGGGGCGACGGAATCCAACCGTTATTGTGGAACATGTATGGTAGTACATGGCTGAGAGCATTCTTAAATAGAATGAATATAGGTGGCACCGCAGGAGAATTTACCTGTCCTATTGATTTAATAGGACAGGATTTTTTTATTTAGGAAAGGAAGGAAAAAAATGACAGACAAGCAGCAAATCCCTTACAAAATTTATCTTGAAGAAAATGAGATGCCAAAACAGTGGTATAATGTCCGTGCAGATATGAAAAACAAACCGGCGCCTCTTTTAAATCCGGGTACATTGCAGCCGATGACAGCCGAAGAGTTAGGCGTTGTATTCTGCAAAGAGTTGGTAAAACAGGAACTTGACGACACCACGGCTTATTTTGATATTCCACAGGAGATTTTGGATTTCTATAAAATGTACCGTCCGTCACCATTGGTTCGGGCTTATTGTCTGGAAAAAGCCTTGGATACTCCGGCTAAAATTTATTACAAATTTGAAGGAAATAATACTTCCGGAAGTCATAAGTTAAATTCGGCTATTGCCCAGGCTTATTATGCAAAGCAGCAGGGATTAAAGGGTGTAACGACAGAGACCGGAGCAGGACAGTGGGGAACAGCTCTCTCTATGGCCTGTGCTTATCTTGGATTGGATTGCAAAGTTTATATGGTAAAATGCTCCTATGAGCAGAAACCATTCCGTCGTGAAGTTATGCGGACTTATGGTGCCAATGTTACCCCATCACCTTCAGAGACGACCAATGTGGGCCGTAAAATCCTGGCAGAACATCCGGGCACTACAGGAAGCCTTGGCTGTGCTATCTCTGAAGCTGTGGAGGATGCAACAAGCCATGAAGGCTATCGTTATGTTCTCGGTTCTGTTTTGAATCAGGTACTTCTGCATCAGTCGGTCATTGGTCTGGAGACAAAAGCTGCATTGGATAAGTATGGCGTCCAGCCGGATATTATTATCGGCTGTGCCGGCGGTGGTTCCAATCTGGGCGGTTTGATTTCTCCGTTTATGGGCGAGAAACTCAGAGGCGAAAAGGATTATCGTTTTATCGCTGTAGAACCGGCCAGCTGCCCAAGTTTTACAAGAGGTAAATTTGCTTACGATTTCTGCGACACGGGAATGGTATGCCCTCTGGCTAAAATGTATACGTTGGGAAGCGGCTTTATTCCATCCGCAAATCATGCCGGAGGATTGAGATATCATGGAATGAGTTCTACACTTTCCCAGTTATATCATGATCAGCTTATGGAGGCCGTTTCTGTTGAACAGACGTCCGTATTTGAAGCAGCAACAAAATTTGCTCGCATCGAAGGTATTCTTCCGGCGCCGGAGAGCAGCCATGCGATTAAGGTAGCCATCGATGAAGCGATGAAATGCAAAGAGACAGGTGAAGAGAAGACGATCGTATTCGGTCTGACCGGAACCGGATATTTTGATCTTGTTGCCTATGAGAAATTTAACAATGGCGAAATGAGCGACTACATCCCAACGGATGATGATCTGGCTGTAGGTTTTGCCGGACTTCCAAAAGTAGACTAAAAATGTAAAACAATAATCCCGTCGGAAGCGAAACGCTGTCTGGCGGGATTGTTAAATTCTGGAAACAAGATTTATCAACTCTACTCTGCTGTTGACATTCATTTTTTTATAAATATTATTAGCATGCTTTTTTAAGGTGCTGGAAGAAATACATAATTTTTCACAGATTTCCGAGGTCTTTTTACCTTCAGTCATGAGGCGAAGAACTTCGGCTTCACGGGGAGTCAGACAATATTTTGAATAGAGAACCTCTAACTGTCGGGACTGACGTCCGGTCTGAGATTTATTTTCTTCAGGAAGCTCACGATAGAGCCGGAAGGCCAGATGTTTTTTCAATATCTCAAGAATGTAGATTTCCCTGTCGGTAAAATCGGTCATCGTCCGTGGGCGATAAAGGGAAACGACACCGACAAAACGGCCGTTATAGGCGAGAGACAAAATAGCCTCATAGTGAATACCGAATGGCAGATAGGCAGTTTTGTAATAATCCTGAGATTCACGGACACCGGGAGCGAAAAAGTCGGTCATTCGGTAAGCTTTATTCTGTCCTGTCATAAAAATCCATTTCTTATAATCCTGATTGCAAAGTTCTTTTTCATAAGCTCTCATTCTTTCATCAGATAATCCAATCTGAATTGCAGAATACATGTAATGTTCCGGTGTAGAGAGGAAAAATGTCAGTTTATCGCACGGAATCAAAAGACGAATTAAATCTAAAAATGTATAGCGCATTTCGTCCAAATCCGGAATACTGTGGATTTTGAAAATCAAATCATTAATAAAATTCCAATCATTATCATTCAATTTCGTCATAATAGCCATCACCCGATATTAATTTTAACATAATGCGACAAGATAAGACAATATTTTTTGATAATTCATGGTAGTAAAAAGGTGGAAATTCGGATCCGTTTGTAGAACCGGAAGGTGAACTTTTGGACCACGTTTTTCATCATTAGTCCAGTAAAATGGTATGTAAAATCAAAACTTTGTTCCATAGAAAAAAAGGATGTCTGAATATAGAATGAAATTATCAATAAGAACGTTAAGAGGAGGATGAAGGTTATGAAAAATGTGTCGGAAAAACGGCAGACAATGATTATACCCATGGTATGTATATGGGTTATCGCTATCGCTTTATTTTATGGAATGTGCGCGATTGAGCCAACACTTGCAGCATCGCCGAAGCTGTTCAGCTTTGGGGACTGGCTGGCACGCTCTCAGGACGGTATACTTTACAAGGTGTTCTGGATGATTGGAGACTGGACGGACTGTCAGGGATTCCGCTCATTGCTGGGCGGTGCTGCGCTGGTGCTTTCCGGACTTATCGTTCACTTTATTATTAAAAATGGATGTAAAGCTAAAATGTATCCGATGGCTGCCCCGTTGGAGGTAATGCCTCAGATTATATTAACTGGTTTTATCGGCGTCGGACTTGGCGTTGCCTTGTTTGGTGATGGCCTTGCCACAGCATGGCTCCCAACCTTCCTTCCATGCTGTACTATTCCGGCCGCTTTAGTATTGACTTACGGAACCCATTGGACAGTATGGCTGACCGGCGGTGTCCTGGGTTGCCTGATACAGTATCCTTTATCTGTTTTGGCTAATAATCTTGCCGGAATGCTCGGACTTCCGCCGCTTTGTACATTTACCATTCTGGCGGTTGGTTTCGGCGGTATTGTAATGACAGAAATTTATCGGCTTTTACCATGGTGCCGCAAAGCGGCGCTTCATCCGGAAGCCAGAGTATTTAAACCGCTTGAATCAGCAAATGCTCCGGTACCGGAAGCGACGATTGGCTGGTATATCCGCCGCTGTCTGACAGACTTTACGGACTTGCTTTTCTTTGGTAATGAATGGGTCAGTGTATGTTACATTGGCGGTCTGACATTATCCTGGGCATTGAATCCGGCTCATATCGTCTATGGCGTACCGAAACTGTATCCGGCCATGCTCTGTGGCATGCTGCTAGGCACAAGTCTTGCCGTATTTATCTGGTATCCGAAGTACAAAGAATTAGGAACTTATAATACCTTCTGTGTCAATGAAGTTATGGCCATTGTCCCATTATTCTTTGGCCTGGCCGGTGAAGCTGCGACTTACAATCCGTTATTTTTAATCGTTATGGCGATTGTTTCCGCTATTTTCTGTCCGCCGTTCTGTGCATGGCTCAGCGGCCAGCTCAGTAAATTGACATTTAAGCGTTATGAAGCAGCCTGCGCAGGCGTTATTGCGGCAGCGCCGACACTGAGTATCAATATTATTATTATTACTTTATTGTTTAAGCTTTTATTATCCGTTGGATTATTTTAATTATTTTTATATTAAGGAGGAACGTACTATGACAAAAGTAGCAACCGTAGCAATGCACTGTAAATTTGATAAGGCTTATAATTTGGAGAAATTTATTCACTATATTGATGAAGCAGCAGCCCAGGGCGTGGAACTGATTCTTTTCCCGGAAGTTGCCCTTCAGATGTTCCCGCCATCTATGGCAGAGGTTGACCCGGAGGCCGGATTGTATCAGCAGAGAGAAGCGGAACTGATTCCGGAAGGACCTTCCACCCAGACCCTTATTGCCAAAGCAAAGGAACATAATATGTATATTGCCTGGGGTATGGCAGAAAGAGACCCGAAACGTATTGATGTTCTCTACAATAGCTGCGTTCTTGTAGGACCGGAAGGCTATGTGGGTCATTATCGTAAAGTACATAATCCATTGACGGAACGTCTTTATTATTTCCCTGGAAATGAATATAAAGTGTTTGATACAAAGCTTGGGAAAATCGGTATTATGATTTGCTTTGATAAGGCATTCCCGGAAGCTGCCCGCTCATTGGCTATTCAGGGTGCGGAGCTGATTCTCTGCCCAACAGCATGGCCATCTGTAGAAAAAACAGAAGAGTGTCCGTCTTTGTATACTTATAATGTATTTGATAAGGCAAGAGCTGCGGAAAATATGGTATGGTTTGTCGGTTCCAATCATGTGGGCGACTACGAAAAAGGCAGTGAATGCGGACATAGCCGTATTATCGATCCTTATGGAAACGATGTAGTCAACACGCTGTATGAAGAAGGTATGGCTGTGGCTGATATCGATATCCAGGGAGAATACATTCGGGCACGTCATTACGCTATGATGATGTCTAATCTCATCAAAGACCGCCGTCCAGATACCTATGGTGCGTTGACAGAAATTAACGAATATACATTAATGAATGGTAAAGGTGTCGTTACGGAAAAATAAATTCAGAATATAGGTACAACAACTTGCATAAATTCCAAAAACAAGGTAAAATAGTACCATGATATTTATGGAGTAGAAAGAGCGGAAATATCTCTGGTAAAGGTGCCGGAATATATTTCCGCTTTTTAAAAAACAGGAGCATTAAAAAATACGAGGCATAAAGCTATGAGCGAAGAATCAACTATTTTAAGCGTCGGTATTGATATCGGCACTTCCACAACTCAGGTGATTTTCAGCCGGCTGACATTTAAAAATTCAGCCGGATATTTTGCTGTGCCTCATATTGCCATTGTGGATAAGGAAGTTGTCTATAAAAGCGACATCCATATGACACCCTTGCAGAACCGGGTAATGATTGACGGTGAGAAGGTGCGGGCCATTGTGGCCGAAGAGTTCCGAAAATCAGGTTATACACCGGCAGATACTCAGACGGGAGCGGTTATTATTACCGGAGAGTCAGCCAGAAAAGAAAATTCGGAGATTGTGCTTCGGGAGCTCAGTGATTTTGCCGGAGAGTTTGTTGTTTCCACGGCGGGGCCGGATTTGGAGGCCATTATTGCCGGAAAGGGCAGCGGCGCAAGGCAGTATTCCATCGATTACCAATGTACGGTGGCAAATCTGGATATCGGCGGCGGCACGACCAATGTGGTTCTTTTTGATTCGGGTGAAGTCATTGCCAAAGGCTGTGTGGATATCGGGGGCCGACTGGTGAAGGTTACACCGGAGGGCCGGGTAGAATATATCAGCGACAGTGTGGAGAAGATGCTGGAGGCGGATGGCCTGTCATTGAACATTGGTGATGACGCCGAATATGCTAAGATTTACCGGATTGGGGAAATTATGTCGGACCTTTTATACCGGTGGCTTAAAGGAGAAGATGACCGGTTGTTGACAGCAATTACAACACCGGGCAGCTCGGAGTTTAAGTTCAGTAAGCCGATTCGGGCGATTTGTTTTTCCGGCGGTGTGGCCGATTGTATTTACCATCCGACGGAGGGTTCCTGGATGCGGTACGGGGATATGGGCGTTGTGCTTGGCGAGGCCATTCGGGCAAGCCGTTTATTTTCTGATTTTCGGGTGATTGAAGCGAAAGAAACGATTCGGGCGACGGTCGTCGGGGCAGGCAGCTATACGACTTCGGTGTCCGGCAGTACGATTACATATAATAGAGATGTTTTTCCACTGAAAAATATTCCGGTCCTGAAATTAAATGCCGCAGAGCAGCAGGAGTGCTTTTCAGGGCATACAGAAGGACTGACGGAAAAGCTTCGGTGGATGCAGAGCCAGAGTGATTCCAAACAGCTGATTCTGGCAATGAAGGGAAAACCAAACCCTTCTTATATAGAAGTTAAACGATTGGCCGCTGTCCTGGTGAGTGCTTTGGATGCACTTTTACCGGAAGGTCAGCCGATGCTGATTGTCCTTGAATGTGATATGGCAAAGGCTTTAGGCCAGATGATGATGCAACTTCCGACAGAGCATCCGAGGGATGTCATCTGTATTGATTCGGTTCAGGTGGACCAGAATGATTTTGTAGATATGGGGAAACCGCTGGTGGACGGCTTAGTCATTCCAGTAGTGGTTAAGACCTTGATATTTGGATAAGGTGGTGCAGTATGGCGTACAAAACATTATTAGGCGGACAGGTTTTCACATTTGATTCGGTGAAAGAAGTCATGGCGAAGGCCAATGAAGAAAAGTCCGGAGACATTTTGGCCGGCGTGGCAGCCTCGTCCGATTTGGAGCGGATTGCCGCAAAAGAAGTGCTCTCCAACATGCTGCTGAAGGATTTAAGAGAGAATCCGGCAGTCCCTTATGAGGAAGATGATGTGACCCGGTTAAATCAGGACAGCATCAACGAAGTGTTTTATAATAAGATAAAAAACTGGACCGTCAGTGATTTGCGGGAATGGATTTTAAGCTATTCCACGACGGAGCGTCAGCTTCGGGATATGTCCCATGCACTGACCAGTGAGATGGTGGCCGGGGTTGCCAAGCTGATGACGAATCTCGATTTGATTTACGGAGCTCAGAAAATTCAGGTTCCGGCCCGATGTAATACGACCATCGGTCTTCGTGGAACGATGGCGACACGGCTTCAGCCAAATCATACCACAGATAATGTGGAAGGCATTACGGCCTCTTTGTTTGAAGGTTTAAGCTATGGCTGCGGCGATGCCCTTATCGGTCTGAATCCGGTCAATGACACGGTATCCAGTCTGGCCGAGGTTTTACGGCGATTTGATGAAGTTAAAAACAAATTTGAAATACCGACTCAGATTTGTGTGCTGGGTCATGTGACGACCCAGATTGAGGCGGTCAAGCAGGGAGCACCTTGCGATATGATTTTCCAATCCATTGCGGGTAGTGAAAAGGGTAATAAAGCCTTTGGTTTTACGACAGATACCCTTCGGGAAGCGAAAGCTCTTCTTAAAAAACAGGGAACTGCTGTTGGACCGAACGTGATGTATTTTGAGACGGGCCAGGGCTCGGAGCTTTCCTCGGATGCCCATTTCGGATCGGACCAGGTAACGATGGAAGCCCGTTGCTACGGTTATGCAAGAGAGTTCGCACCGTTTATGGTCAATACGGTGGTTGGTTTCATCGGACCCGAATATCTCTATGACAGCAAGCAGGTCATCCGGGCCGGACTTGAGGACCATTTTATGGCCAAGCTTTCCGGTGTGCCGATGGGCTGTGACTGCTGCTATACAAATCATATGCAGGCGGACCAGAATGATATTGAAAATCTTGCCCTGCTCCTTGGAGCAGCCGGTGTGAACTACATATTAGGCGTACCGAGCAGTGATGATATTATGCTGAATTATCAGACCAATGCCTATCACGATGTGAATGCGGTACGGGAAACTTTAGGAAAACGTCCAATCAGAGAATTTGAAATCTGGCTGGAAAAGATGGGAATTATGGAAAACGGACATCTGACCGACAGGGCCGGTGACCCGACCATATTCTTAAGCAGAAAGTAGGGGAGGATGCCAATGTTAACGCAAAGTCAGATTGATGCCATCGCGGAAGCGGTGCTTCAGAGTATGAAACCGGCATCGGCCCCGGAAGAAAATAAGCCATTCAGTGTGGGAAGGACACCACAGGAGAGTACGGGAACAGCGTCGGGTCATCCGGCGGGAGCAGCGATGCACCGACGGGGTGAGAAGGATGTGGACCGTCCGGTGGAAGCCTCGGAGGTCGTTCCGATGGACGCATCCTTTATGATGGAAAAATCCCCGTCGGAACCGATACCGGAGAAAACCAGTCTGGCGAATGAAGATGGCCTGGTGGACATTACGTCCCCGGAGGTCAAAGTCATTCCTTTGTTGGACCATGTGGAGGACCGGGAAGGACTGGAACGAATGATGGCCCGGACTCCGGCGCGAATCGGTGTGGGCAACTGTGGGCCGAGATTAAAGACGCAGACCATGCTGACCCTTCGGGCAGACCATGCGGCGGCCAGGGACGCAGTTTTTATGGATGTGAGCCAGGAACTTTTGGATAGGCTGAATCTTTTTACTGTGGAAACCCAGTGCACGGATAAAACTCAGTTTTTAACCCGTCCGGATTTGGGGCGGATTTTCCCGCCGGAAGGGCTGGAAACGATTAAATCCAAATGTGTCCATGACATTGATGTACAGATTTATGCTTCCGATGGACTGTCATCGACGGCGGTGGAAGCCAACCTTGAAAATATATTACCGATTATTACGGAAGGCCTCAAGGCTAAAGGATTAAAAGTCGGCACGCCGTTCTTTGTGAAAAACGGCCGGGTGGCGGCTATGGACCAGATATCGGAAGCCTTGAATGCCACCGTAACCTGTGTGCTGCTTGGTGAACGGCCGGGACTGGCGACAGCAGAAAGTATGAGCGCTTACATTGCTTATAAGGCGACGGTAGGAATGCCGGAGGCCCGGCGGACCGTTGTCTCCAACATCCATTCCAGAGGTATTCCGTCAGTAGAGGCCGGGGCCTACATCGTGGATGTGATTCAGAAAATCCTGGAAGCCAAGGCCAGCGGTGTTGAACTGAAAAAATAGGAGGACGTCATATGAAGCATGATAAGATAAAGACGATGGTCCTCAGTGTCAAAATGATTCCAAATGCGGATCCGATGCTTCGGGAAGCCTTAAATCTGCGGGAGGATGAGCGGAGTCTCGGTCTGATAACAACGGACTGTGACGATGTGTCCTATGCGGCCCTGGATGAAGCCACAAAAAAGGCGGAGGTTCGGGTGGCTTATGCACGGAGCATGTATGCGGGAGCTGCCAATGCCAGTACAAAGCTGGCAGGTGAGTTTATCGGTATTCTGGCCGGAAGAAATCCGGCGGAAGTACGGAGCGGACTGGATGCGGCTATTCTGTATATCGAACAGGATGCTTGTTTTTACAGTGCCAATTCGGATGATTCCATCGTCTATTTTGCCCACTGTATTTCCAGAACAGGCAGTTATTTGTCGGAAGCGGCCGGTGTCCGGGAAGGGACGGCGATGGCCTATCTGATCGCACCGCCCCTGGAGGCGATGGTCGGACTGGATGCGGCTTTAAAGGCGGCACAGGTGGAAATGAAAGTATTTTACGGACCGCCGTCAGAGACAAACTTTGCCGGAGGCCTGCTTACGGGCGAACAGGCAGCATGTAAAGCGGCCTGTGAAGCATTTGCTGAAAGTGTAAATAAGATTGCGGATAATCCGCTGATATATTAAAATAAGCCGGAAAGGAGAATATATATGGGACTTGATATGGACTTGCAGTCAATCCAGGAAGTCCGGGATTTGATTCGGGATGCAAAAAAGGCCCAGGAAATTTTCGGAACCTTTGACCAGCGTCAGGTTGACCAGATCGTTAAGGTCATTGCAGAGACCTGTGCCGCCAATGCGGAACGTTTGGCAAAGATGGCTGTTGAAGAAACCGGATTCGGTGTCTGGCAGGACAAGGTGCTGAAAAATCTTCTGGGAAGTACCATTACCTATGAATCTATCAAGGATATGAAAACGATTGGTGTGATTCGTGAAGACGGCGCGAAGGGAATTATGGAGGTAGGCGTTCCAATGGGCGTTATCGCCGCATTGATTCCTTCTACCAACCCGACCTCCACGGTCATGTATAAAACATTAATATCATTAAAGGCAGGAAATGCCATTGTCATCAGCCCTCATCCGGGAGCAAAGAATTGTATTCTGGAAACGGTCAATGTCATTCAGGAAGCGGCCAGAAAGGCCGGGGCGCCGGAGGGACTGATCGGTGTCATTCGTCTGACCACTATGGAGGCGACGGATGCTTTGCTGAAAGACCTGAATATCGGTGTGATTTTAGCTACCGGCGGTGAGGCAATGGTTCATGCCGCTTACAGTTCAGGAAATCCGGCCATTGGCGTAGGCCCTGGCAACGGACCTTCCTTTATCGAGCGGACAGCCAATATACCGGAAGCGGTTCGCCGGATATTTGACAGTAAGACCTTTGATAATGGAACGATCTGTGCTTCGGAACAGTCCATTGTGACAGAAAAATGTATTGAAGCCCAGGTTGTGGAAGAGGTGAAACGGCAGGGCGGTTATTTTATGGATGCGGCCCAGTCGGAGAAGGTGGCCCGGTTTATCCTCAGAGATAATGGAACAATGAATCCGAAGATTGTCGGAAAATCGGCTCAGGCCATTGCAGATATGGCAGGAATTCAGATTCCTGCGGGAACCCGGGTGCTTTTGTCAAAACAGACGGAAGTGTCCAAGAAAAATCCTTATACCCGCGAAAAGCTTTGTCCGCTTTTAGCCTTCTTTGTCGAAGAAGGCTGGCAGGAAGCTTGTGAGCGGAGCATCCAAATTCTTCAAAATGAAGGGGCCGGACATACAATGACCATTCATTCCCAGGATACGGATGTTATTCGGGAATTTGCTTTAAAGAAACCGGTATCCCGGTTGCTGGTAAATACTCCGGGTGCTTTAGGCGGTGTCGGCGGAACGACGAATCTCGCTCCGGCATTGACATTGGGCTGCGGTGCTGTCGGCGGCAGCGCCACATCGGATAATATTACACCGATGAATTTGATCAATATCCGTCGGGTAGCCTGCGGAGTTACCGAGCTTTCCGATATCCGGAAGAAATATAATGTTCCGGTGCCGGAGCAGGGCACATGCTGCTGCAGGACGGAAAGTGCCGTTCCGGCCTCCGGACTGACGGCAGAGGATGTGGAAGCCATTACCCGGGCGGTGCTGGCAAAACTGAGAGGTTAGTTATTCTCTTTTGAAAGAGAAATACTATATAAAAAGATAAAAGATTATAATATTTATTTTAAGGAGGATATTTATTATGGCAGATGTTATACAGGCTTTAGGAATGATCGAAACAAAAGGTTTGGTTGGAGCAATTGAGGCAGCCGATGCAATGGTAAAAGCAGCAAACGTTACTTTGATCGGTAAGGTTCATGTCGGCGGCGGACTTGTTACAGTTATGGTTCGCGGTGATGTTGGTGCTGTTAAAGCAGCTACTGATGCCGGTGCGGCCGCAGCAGCCAATGTGGGCGAATTGATCAGCGTTCATGTAATTCCACGTCCACACGAAGAAGTTGAATACATCCTTCCTACTTTAAAATAATAAGTCCGGATGGATTAAAGAAGAGGTTTGGTTATGAAAATTTTGACAGAGACCATGCTGAGAGCCGCCACCCTTGCGGAGAGTACAACCGAATATCGCGTTGAACCGGACGTATTTGTGACGCCTCTTGCCAAAGAATATCTCCGGGACCGGGGTATCTCTCTGGTAATCATGGAACGTCAGCCGGCGGTGATGACCAGGACACCTCTTCCCGGCCATGGACAGCGTACATATATTGATGCACAGACCGGTGCGGGTTACGGCGAGAAGCCGGAACATATGACTCATCTGCGGGGAAATCTTCTGGTGCCGAAAACCCATCCGCGAATCGAATTTCGGGGGCAGCTTGACAGCCTGCAGGCGGAGATTATCTGCTTACAGGCCGAGGCCTGCGAGAAAAACCAGGAAAAACTGGTGACGGACCTGGGCGATATTCTTTATGGTACCCGGTGTATTCTCGGTGCCGAGGTAAAGGAAGAGCCATTAGAGCCAATGAAGATTCTTGGTATGACGGATAAAGAGCTGCGGGAGAATTCCCATAATGTGAAAAAATATCTCGGAATGGACCATCCGATACCGGATTATACGATGGGCCGGATGGCGGCAGACTTAAACCGTCTCCGGGCAAAGGTGCGGGAAGTGGAGCTTTCTGCGGCCCATGCCTTTATGACGGCGGATGGTGTTGTGGAACGGCCGGATATTATACAGCATCTGAATCGTCTGAGCAGCGGTGTCTATATTGTATTTTGCCGGTGGCTGGCAGGATATTATGAGGGAGGCAGAAAGTGATGAGCGTAGAGAAAAAAAAGATTTTGATCGAAGCATCCGGCTGCCATGTCCATTTAACGCAGGCCGCTATTGAAACTCTTTTCGGTGAGGGAGCCGTTTTGAAAAAACGTAGGGATTTATCCCAGCCCGGAGAGTATTTGAGCGAACAGAGAGTGAAACTGGTAACCAAAGATGGCTGTGTGGAGAATGTGGCTGTTCTCGGACCTCCGAGGGCGGCTGTTCAGGTAGAGTTGTCCAAGACAGACTGCCGGAAGCTGGGGCTGACGGCACCGGTCAATTTATCGGGGAATCTTGACGGGGCATCGGATGTCATGATCATCGGTTCCCATGGCGAGATGAAAGCCAGCGGCAGTGTCATCGTGGCACGGAATCATATTCACATGCGTCCTCAGGATGCGGAAGAATATGGTGTCCATGACGGTGATAAGGTCCGGGTGGAAGTCGAGAGTGATAGGAAGGTCATCTTTGAAGATGTGCCGATTCGGGTCAGTGAGAAATTCGCTCCGGCCATGCACATTGACTTTGACGAAGCCAATGCCTGCGGGTATCGGGTGGGTACCGAAGCATTTATCCTTTATGGCACACCGTGTGAGAGTAGGGGGATGTCAGCAATGGATATGGAACAATTAATTAATGAAGTGGTAAAAAATGTCTGTGCTGTGCTGAATGAAGGGCCGCCGGGAAAGAGCTGCGTAAGTAAGGCTTCCGGTCTGTCAGGCAGCAGCCCGGCTTGCTCCGACGGCGGGGCGAAAGCCTGTGCTTCTGAAACCGGGAATCCGGGGGATGTTATCCGGGAAAAACTGGTGACGGAAAAGATGGCAAAGGAATTGATAAATGACTGTTCCTGCGGAACGCTGCGTTTTGCTAAAGGAACCATTATTACTCCGGCCGCAAAGGACATTTTTAAAGCCGGACATAAAAAGATAGAAATCGTTTAGGGGGACTTGTATGCTTATTTGCAGAGTAATCGGACACGTATGGGCGACCAAAAAGCAGGAAGCCTTAAACGGACAGAAGCTTATGATTGTGAAGGAGACGGAGACGGCCCAGGGTAAAGGGGATGTCTTTGTTGCCGCCGATATGGTCGGTGCCGGCGTGGGCGAGGATGTTCTCGTTGTCACAGGCAGTACAGCCCGGCGGGCCGCAGGAAAGGAAGGCATTCCGGTGGACAGTGCGATCGTAGGGATTATAGATTCTATGGAAATCATGAAAGAAAACAAGAACAGGAAGTGAATCCATGGACTTATTGAATTGTATTAAAGAGGCGGGCATCGTCGGCTGCGGCGGTGCCGGCTTTCCGACCCATGTGAAATATGCGGGCGGTCCGGTGGAGTATCTGATTATTAACGGGGCTGAGTGTGAGCCTTTGCTTCGTACCGACAGATATATTATGAAACATCTGGGGGACCGGGTGGTTTCTGCGGTGGAAGCCGTCGGTGAGATGCTTGGCGCAAAGGAATGTAGGATAGCCCTTAAGAAAACTTATACAGAGGAAATTAAAGCTCTGGAAAAGGTATTGAAAGACCGGTCTTCCAAAGTGACGCTGGCGAAAATGGACAGCTTTTATCCGGCAGGGGATGAGCAGACTATGGTTTATGAGGTGACAGGACGAGTTGTCCCGCCTGCAGGAATTCCTTTGGATGTGGGCTGTGTGGTTTCCAATGTGGCAACTATTCTTGGTATCAGCGATGCGATGGAAGGCAAAGCCTTTACAAAAAAATATTTGACAGTGACGGGAGAGGTAAAAAAGCCGACGGTACTTCATGTGCCGGTGGGGACCTCCTTTGAAACCTGTATTGAGATGGCCGGAGGAACATTAAAATCCAGATATTTTGTCGTTTCCGGCGGACCGATGATGGGTGCCCGGATGACAATGGAAGAGGCAAAGACGGCGGTGGTGACAAAGACGACTTCCGGTATACTTATTTTGCCGGAAGACAGCAGTATTGCGCGCAAGACGCAGATTTCTTTGCAGCATATGCTGAATCGTGCCCGTTCAGCCTGTATCCAGTGCAGTTATTGTACTCAGATGTGTCCGAGACATTTGATCGGTCATCCGCTCCAGCCTCATAAAATCATGCGCAAGCTTGCCATGTCCGGCGATGTGACAAAGATTTTGGATGATAAGGATGTCCGAAATGCGGCCATCTGCTGTGAATGTGGTATTTGCGAGGAATATGCCTGTCCGATGGGACTGCAGCCAAAGCGGGTCAATCAGGTACTTAAAGGAGCACTCCGGGAGGCCGGTATCCGTTATACGAGGGAAGAGGCCGAGTATAAAGCGGATAGAAACCGGGAAGGCCGGAAGATTCCGGCAGGCCGTGTGGCAGCCCGTGTCGGTGTATTATCTTGGTATGATTTGAAGATTGATTCATGTGAGGAAGGGGCACCGGAACGGGTGGAAATTCCTGTCAGCATGCACATCGGTGCACCGTCGGAGCCGGTTGTTAAAGTCGGCGATACGGTGACGGAAGGTCAGTTAATCGCACGGATTCCGGAAGGAGCCATGGGAGCGAATATCCATGCCAGTATTTCCGGAAAAGTGGTTTCCGTCGAAGGACGGATTATCATTGAAAGGACGGGTAGATGACGATGATTGAAACGGTAGGTTTTCTCGAACTGAATAGTATTGCCAAGGGTGTGGAGGCTGCCGATGCTATTTTAAAGGCTGCCCAGGTGGAACTGACCTTTGCAAAACCGGTATGTCCGGGGAAATATAGTATATTATTTACAGGCGAGGTTGCAGCGGTAAAGGCGTCACTGGACGCGGGAATGGCTGTCGGGGAGAGCCATGTGGTGGATTCCACTGTCATTCCAAGAGTCCATCCTCAGGTAATTGAAGCCATTAATCAGGCAACAGACTTTCATGGAACAGGCGCCATTGGCGTTATGGAGTTTTTCAGTATTACAGCAGCTGTTTACGGCGCCGATGCGGCAGTGAAGGCGGCCAATGTGACCTTGCTTGACGTGCGTCTCGGCATGGGCCTTGGCGGCAAATCTTTTGTGGTCATGGCCGGTGACGTGGCTTCTGTAAAAGCGTCTGTGGATGCCGGCAGCGAAGAAGGCAAGAACAACGGTTTACTTGTTTCCAGCGTCGTCATTCCAAGTCCGCGTCCGGAAATTTTTGAAAGCCTGATGTAGAGGTGAACAGCGTGGAAAATGTTTTTGAAGATAAACAAAGGGTTATTCAGGAATATGTACCCGGCAAACAGACGACGATGGCCCATTTGATTGCTAATCCGAAAGAGGAGTTGTACACAAAACTGGGAGTCATCACAGAGAATCGGGGTGCCCTGGGAATTATGACCATCACGCCAAGTGAGGCGGCCATTATCGGTGCCGATGTGGCGACGAAAGCGGCCGCAGTGGACATTGTTTTTGTGGACCGTTTCAGCGGTTCTTTGGTCATCTGCGGCGATGTTTCCAGTGTGGAAGCTGCACTGATTGCGGTCAATGACACGCTGGCCGATGTCCTCGGCTTCAGTCCGGCTCAGATTACCCGGACCTGATGGGAGGCATGATATGAAGAAATTAATGCTCATTGGAAAGGTGTCTTGTGGGAAGACGACCCTGTGCCAGTATTTGACAAATCAGGCGATTAACTATAAAAAGACCCAGGCGCTGGAAGTGACGGACAATATCATTGATACGCCGGGGGAATATGTGGAACGGCGCCAGTTTTACCAGGCGTTGGCGGTTACATCCCTGGGAGCAGATGTCGTGCTGCTTTTACAGGACCCGACAGATATGACATTTACATTGCCGCCGGGACTTCAGGCCATGTTTCAAAAACCGATGGTGGGTGTCATTACAAAAAGTGATTTAATTAAAGATGAGGCACAGCTTGTCCGGGCGGAAAAAAGCTTGGCTTTAGCCGGCGCACATCCTATTTTTAAAATATGCAGTATGACCGGTGAGGGTATTAAAGAGCTGGTCGATTATCTGACAGAAGATAATGAATAAAGGCTTCTCCTATAAGGGAAAGGGAGGCCTTTTTCTTTTTTATAAGGCAGATTTCCCGGCGGGGAATTTTCTCTTTGAGGGCAAGATTAAAAATTTGTCCCTGGGTGAGAGCTTCTCTGGCAAAGGGTTCGGGCACCATGCCGATGCCAAGACCTCCGGTGATTACCGGAACGATCAAATCGGTGGTGGCCAGTTCAATGTCCGGTTCAGGGGAAAGGTTATTGTCATGGAAAAACTGGTCGAAAAACTGGCGGGTCATCGTTCCTTTTTCCATAGAAACAAGAGGATAGTCCATTAATTCTTTCAGGGAAATTGTGCGGCCATACAAGTCCGAAAAGGTCTGACCGGCAATCATAATATCCTGAAAGTCCGTCAGGTGGGTGACCGATAAATCCTCATGTTTATAATTATTGTTTATGACGAGGACGGCAAAATCAATGTGTCCGTTCAGTATTTCCTGAAGCATTTCCGGAGTACTGGAATTGAAAAGCTTCATACGGATACCGGGATGCTTTTTACGGAAATCAGCGAGAATCGGTATCAGGTAGTGGTGCAATGTTGTTTCACTGGCCCCGATGGCAATGATACCCTCTGAAAGATTTTTTGCTGCTTCCAGGCTGGCTTCGGCCTGAAAAATGGTTTCACAGGCAGCGGCAATAGAAGTATAAAACTTTTTGCCCTCCGGCGTAAAACGAACGCCTTTTTGAGAACGGATGAATAAGGAACATCCCAGTTCCCGTTCCAGCGACTGAATGGCGTGGGTAACGGAAGGCTGAGTGACATACAGAGCTTTGGCGGCGGCGGTAATACTCTGATATTTTCCAACGTAATAAAAGGTGCGGTAAAAATCAAAATTCATAAAAAAGAGTCCTTCCATAGATAGTATTAATAGAGTGTATAAAATTCATTGATTTTATTTATTGTTTATTTTATAGTATAATTCCCTTCGGAAATAAAAGCAATAAGGGAAGGATGAAAAACATGATAAAAGATTTGACAGAAGGGAATCCGCAAAAGGTACTTTGGCAGTTCACTGTTCCGATGTTTATCAGTGTAGTGTTTCAGCAATTATATAATATTGCTGACAGCGTCATTGCCGGGAAATTTGCCGGGGAAGACGCATTGGCGGCTGTCGGGGCTTCTTATCCGATTACAATGATATTTATGGCGATTGCCGTGGGAAGTAATGTCGGCTGCGCCGTAGTCATATCTCAGCTTTTTGGTGCGAAAGAGTATGCAAAAATGAAAACAGCGGTATTTACAACGCTGCTGTCTTCGGTCGTTTTGTCAGCAGTCCTGATGGTTTTAGGACTTTTAGGGACCAGGGGTCTCATGGAAATGATTCATACGCCGGAAAATATTTTCTCTGACGGCGCCCTGTATTTAAGAATTTATGTCGGCGGTTTTCTTTTTCTCTTTTTATATAATGTCGCAACCGGTATATTTACCTCATTGGGAGATTCAAAGACCCCTTTGTATTTTCTGATTGGTTCTTCATTGGGAAATATTGCTCTGGATACATGGTTCGTCGCCGGCTTCCATTGGGGAGTGGCTGGTGTGGCATGGGCTACCTTCATTGCACAGGGAATTGCCTGTGTGCTTGCCCTTTTAACATTGGTAAAACGTCTTCGCGCTGTTGTGACGACAGAAAAATACGAGATATTTTCTTTTGTTATGTTAAAAAAAATCAGTCTGATTGCGGTGCCGAGTATTCTACAGCAGAGCTTTGTCTCCGTAGGAAATATTTTTATCCAGAGCCTTGTCAATTCCTTTGGTTCTTCAGTCATTGCAGGATATTCGGCGGCGATTAAGCTGAATACCTTTTCTATCACATGTTTTACAACGTTGGGAAACGGCGTATCCAGTTTTACAGCGCAGAATCTGGGGGCCGGCAAGGTGGACCGGGCCCGGAAAGGATTGAGTGCCGGAATCAAAATGGGTTTGCTGACTGCAGTGCCATTTTTCATTGCCTTCTTTATTTTTGGTCAGAATATGGTACAATTATTTATGAGCGGAGATGCATCTGCTGTGGCCTTAAATATGGGTATTACCTTTCTTAGAATTGTGGCCCCATTTTATTTTGTCATTTCCATCAAGCTTGTTATTGACGGAATGCTTCGGGGAGCAGGGGCTATGGCTTCCTTTATGGTTGCCACCTTTACCGACCTGGTTTTGAGGGTGATTTTATCCTACATATTGGCGGCTGCCTTTGGGGCGACAGGTATATGGATGTCCTGGCCGATCGGCTGGTCCATTGCCACCGCAATGTCAGTCATTTTCTACTGGCGTGGCAAGTGGGCAGATAAATTCAAAGCGCAGTAATTAACGGAAGGAGAGCTTTGGTATGGCAGAAAAAGTAATTATTTGTATTGGACGGGAATATGGCAGCGGAGGTCGTGAGATTGGCGAAAAGCTGGCAGAAAAATTGGGGATACCATGTTACGATAAAGTGTTATTAAAACAGACAGCCATTGATTCCGGCCTGACCCAGTCCCTGTTTGAAAATGCAGATGAAAAACGGACAAGCTGGCTTTTAAACGGATTTTGTTCAGGCAATCCGACGGCGGATGCGGCAATGATCACATCCATGGATTATCTGACCAATGACAGTCTGTTTATTATGCAGAGCCGCACGATCCGAAAATTGGCGGCGGAAGGTTCATGTATTTTTATCGGGCGCTGTGCTGAGTCGGTCCTGAAAAACCAGGAAAATGTACTGTCGGTTTTCATTCATGCAGACAAAGCGGATCGGGTAGAGCGGATTATGAAACGCCAGAAGATTGATAAAAAGCGGGCAGAGAGCCTGATGAATAAAATCGATAAACGGCGGGCAAGTTATCATAATTATTACAGCGAAGCCAAATGGGGACGGAGCGCATCCTATGATATGTCCATTTCCAGCTCCATGTTTGGTATTGATGGGACCGTAAATATGATTGCGGAGGCCGTGAAACATATCTGAATAATATTTAAGTAAAAAGAAACGCTGTGCGGGCTAATAATTGGTTCGCATGGCGCTTTTATTTTGCATAAGAATTGCCGGATGAAACAGGTTGTGTTTTTGAAACTATGGTGGTATAATCAAATACAAATTCCGACCGACTGGTCGGACGGAAAAGAAAGACAGACTAGAATAAGCAGCAGAAGGAGGACGAAAAATGTCACGATTTAGTGTAAAAAAACCTTATACAGTCGTAGTGGGAGTCATTATTGTTATTATCCTCGGTTTTGTAGCCTTTACAAAATTATCAACAGATTTACTGCCAAGTATGAATCTCCCCTATGCGATTGTGATGACAACCTATCAGGGAGCAAGCCCGGAACAGGTAGAAACAATTGTAACGGGACCCATCGAGTCGTCCATGGCGACGGTGAGTAATATTAAACATATCAGTTCCACATCCAGCGAAAATTATTCGCTGGTCATTCTCGAATTTAATACGGATGCCAATATGGATTCAGTAACGATCGAAATGCGGGAAAATCTGGATTTGATTGGTTCTTACTGGCCGGATGAGGTCGGAACGCCAATTATTATGAAGCTTAATCCGGATATGATGCCGGTCATGATGGCGGCTGTTTCCGGCGAGGGGATGACAACGGAGGAAGTCAGCAAGATTTATAATGAGAAAATCAGTCCGGATATTAACAGCATGGACGGCGTTGCGTCTGTGTCCGTTTCCGGATTAATTGAGTCTTCCGTACAGGTTCTTCTGGATGAGGAAAAAATTGCAGAATTGAATGATAAATTGACAGGGAAGATTAATGAGAAATTTGACGAAGCTCAGGATGAAATAGATTTAGCCAAGTCGGAGCTGGAGGGCGGTAAAGCCCAGTTGGAGAGTGGTAAGCAGGCGGCTGCAGAGCAGTTGGCCGGTGCGGAGAGTCAGATTTCGACAGCCCAGTCAGAGCTTGCAAAGGGTGAAAATGAAATTGCCATAAAAAAGGCTCAACTTGAAGATAAGGAAGCCGAATTGCTTCAAATGGAAAGCATTTTAACAAAGGCGGAAGAGGAGTATCAGGGACTTCTTACACAGGAAAGTGAGTTAAATGCTCTGGCTGAACAGTATGCGGCCCAGGCAGCGGAGCTTACGGCGAAAAAAGCCGCTTTAGAAGCGGAGAAAGCTGCTCTGGAATCAGAGGAAGGCCAGGCGGCCTACAATGCCTTGGTAAATACTTTGGGCAGTCTGCAGGCATCTATTGATGAACTTCAGGGTAAGGAAAATATTTCTGAGGAAGATAAGGTACGGCTTGAAACACTGAAAACTCAACTGGCAGAGGTTCAGTCCCAGATTTCAGAGATTGAAACACGTAAAGAGCAGATACCGGCAGAATTGGCCCAGGTGGATGCTTCAATTTCCGAGTTTACCGAAGCGGCGAAGAATGTGGCAGTGAAGCTGGCGGAGCTTGCCGTATTAAAAGAGACATTTACATCCCAGAGTGAATCCCTGGACGAGCTGCGGACTCAGATTGCCACCGGAAAGGCGGCCATTGAGCAGGGAAAAGCGGCTATTGCCCAAGCTGAGGAAGAAGTAGCTTCGGGAAAGAAAACCCTTACCCAGGCAGCGGCAGAATTAAGTAAAAATAAGGCATTGGCCACTGTGGAAATGAGTACGGCCCAGGCCCAGCTTGCCATGGGTGAAAGCCAGATTGAACAGGCTCAGAGCCAGCTTGACGAAACACGGGATTCAACCCTGGAAAGTTCGGATATCCGTAAGATATTGACCGTAGATATGGTCAAAGGTATTTTGACAGCCCAGAATTTTTCCATGCCGGCCGGGTATGTTACCGAGGATGGCCGGGATTATATGGTTCGTGTCGGCGATAAGTTGGGCAGCATCGAGGATATTGAAAATCTTGTATTAATGGATTTGTCCGAACAGGGATTGGGAACGATTTATCTGAAAGATGTGGCGGATATAGCCATTGTTGATAATAGTTCGGAAGTTTATGCCAAAATGAACGGTGCACCGGGAATTTTGATTTCGGTGGAAAAGCAGAATGGTTATTCCACCGCCGATGTGGCCCGTCGTGTCCGGGAATATATGGAATCGGATAAAGTGGCCGGATATGGAATTAAAATGACAGCGCTGATGGACCAGGGAATTTACATAGATATGGTGATTGAATCAGTGTTGAGCAATCTGGTTATTGGTGCTATTCTGGCCATTATTGTCCTTTTCCTGTTTTTAAAAGATATAAAGCCGACCTTTATTGTGGCAGTTTCTATCCCGATCAGTGTCCTTTTTGCCATTGTCCTGATGTATTTCACCGGAGTGACAATGAATATTATTTCTTTGTCCGGTCTGGCCCTTGGTGTCGGCATGCTGGTGGATAACTCCATTGTTGTTATTGAAAATATTTACCGTCTGAGAGGCGAAGGCGTCCCGGTGAAGAAGGCGGCGATTCAGGGCGCAAAACAGGTAATGGGTGCTATTATTGCATCCACATTGACGACGGTTTGTATTTGGGCGCCAATCGTATTTACGGAAGGTATTACCCGCCAGTTGTTTGTGGACCTGGTGCTGACCATTGCCTATTCTCTGCTGGCCAGCCTTGTAGTGGCTTTGACAGTTGTACCGATGCTGTCATCAAAAATGCTGAAAAAAAGTACGGACAAACAGTTTGCGTTTTTTGATAAAGTTTTGGATAAATATGAGGCGGCTCTTCGTTGGTCACTGAAACATAAAGCTGTCCTTTTGGCTGCAGTGGTGGCGCTGCTCGTGGGCAGTATGGCAGGTATCCTCACGAGAGGTATGGAATTTATGGGAACGACAGATTCACCGCAGATTTCAGTCAGTGTGGCTCTGGATGATGAGACGACCTTCGATGAAGCCGTGGAAGTTTCCGACGAGATTATGACGCGGATTCAGACCATCGATGCGGTGGATGATGTGGGAGCAATGCTCGGTTCGGGCTTGAGTATGATGACTTCGATGGGAAATACGGCGACGGATTCCATTTCCATGTATGTTATTTTAAAGGATGACCGGAGTATGACCAGCAATGAGGTGGCCGCTGAAATTGAAAAAATGACGGAAGATATGGACTGCAAGGTTACAGCCAGTGGGTCCACAATGGATATGTCTGCCCTTGGCGGTTCCGGTATCAGTGTCATGATTAAAGGGAAAGATTTGGATATTCTTCAGGAAATTGCTTCGGATTATGCGGAAGAATTGAAGAAAATCGAAGGGACGGTAGATGTTTCTGACGGCCAGGAAAATCCGTCGCCGGAGCTTCGGGTGACCGTCAATAAACAGGAAGCCATGCTCCATAATCTGACAGTGGCACAGGTTTATCAGCAGGTAGCAGGGGTAGTTGCATCTTCAACATCCACAGCCACTTTGTCCACGGATACGGAGGACTACAGTATTTATGTCCGGGATGAAGCCAATGAAAATGCAACCCGGGAAGATGTGAAAAATCTTGAATTGACAGCGACCAATGCAAAGGGTGAAGAAGAAAAGGTTATTCTCTCTGATATTGCGGAAATTTCGGAACGAACGGGACTTTCATCCGTCAGAAGAGACGGACAGCAGCGTTATATCAGTGTGAGCTGCGGCGTGGATGATTCCCATAATACAACTCTGGTAGCCAATGAATTTAAGAGGGTTATTGAAGGCTATAATCTTCCGGAAGGATATACCGTTGAATTTTCCGGTGAAACCGAGTCTATCAAGGAAGCCATGGAGCAGCTGCTTCAGCTTCTTGGCCTTGGTATTGTCATTATGTATCTAATCATGGTAGCCCAGTTCCAGAATCTCTTGTCTCCGTTCATCGTTATGTTTACGGTGCCGCTGGCCTTTACCGGAGGATTTCTAGGACTGCTGCTGACAGGCAACATTCTGAGTGTCATTGCCATGGTTGGTTTTGTTATGCTCTGTGGTATTATTGTTAATAATGGTATTGTTTTCATTGATTATACGAATCAGCTCCGGCAGGAGGGACGATCCAAAACGGAGGCTCTCGTAGAAACCGGACGGACACGTATGCGTCCGATTCTTATGACCGCGTTGACAACGATTCTTGCCATGTCCACCATGGCACTTGGCTTTGGTGACGGAAGCGATATGGTCCAGCCGATGGCTATTGTAACGATTGGCGGTATGATTTACGGTACATGTCTGACATTGTATGTCGTACCTGTAATTTATGATATCTTTAATCGGAAGGAAATCATCGAAGTGGAGGAAGATGAGGATGAGTTGTAATAAAGATAGTTATCCAAAAGCCATTGCAGTTTATGAAGCTGTATTGAGGCTTATGAGAGATAAGCGGAATATTACTGCTATGACAGTTTCTGAGATTGCCAGAGAGGCAGGAATTGGCAAAGGAACAACCTATGATTATTTTTCTTCAAAAGAAGAAATCATTGCGAAATCTTTAATCTATGGCTATCGAAAACTCATCGATACGGCCGTAGAGCGAATGAAGACCTGTGAAACACTGAAAGAAAAACTGGCATCTCTTCAGGTACTGGCTGATTGCTCAGGAAATATTAATTCCTTTATGGAAATGGCGGAGAAGCTGGCAAAAAACTGGGATAAAATGCAGGATTATATTGTTAATGCTTTCGAGTATGAAAAAATTCATGTACTATATATTGAGCGGCTTGTAGATGATCTGACGGAGGCAGCACGAAGAGAGGGACTGATCGGGGATAATGCGGATAAAGATTATGTTCAATGTGTTTTCATGTCAGCTTTCCAGAACATTGTAGGGCCTGTTCGACGTGTGATGGTCAGGGAAGGATTGGTCAGCAGAGAAACCTGGATGGACTATTTATATCAAATGGTTGCGACAGCACTGGTTCAACAGGATGAATAAATGGGTTCTTTTTTAAATCTTTTTGCCATACTGAGAAAAATGAGGTATAATGAAAAATGAGGTTTTAGAAAAGGTATGGTGAATTTATGGATATTCGATTGTCGGTGACTCAAAATCAAATATTGTCCCAGAAAATGATACAATCGATGGAAATACTTCAGATGAGCTCTCAGGAATTGAGTGAATATATTAAAGAAGTTTCATTGGAGAATCCGGTAGTTGATATTGAAGATGCTTATGAATCGCCGGATAAAGCCGGAGATTTGGTAAAAAAGCTGGAGTGGCTGGATTCCATTGACGAGAGAAACCGTATTTATTACCGTCAGGAATATGGCGGAGAGGATTCGGATGATAAGCGCTTAATGGATTACAGCGAAAATATGGGCGAGGAGTTGTCAGAGTACCTTCTTCATCAGTTATTGACAGTGGATTTGACGGATGCACAGTATGATGTGATTCAGTTTATGGTCTATTCTCTGGATTCCAAAGGATATATGGAAGAAAATCTGGAGGATGTCGCGGCGCGGTTTGATACGGATGTTGCTTTTGTAGAAGATCAGTTAAAGCTGCTGCAGGGACTGGATCCGGCGGGAGTCTGTGCCAGAAATCTTCGGGAATGTCTGCTTTTACAGTTGGACAGAGAAGTCCAGGAAGATTCGGTTGCCCGGAAAATTGTTTCGGAATATCTGGAATTATTGGGAAAGAACCAGCTTCATGTGATCAGTAAAAAAATGAAACTGCCCATGGATCAGGTCATTGAGGCGTGTAATCATATTAAAGAGCTAAATCCGAAGCCGGGCAGTGGTTTTGATGCCCGTGGCCATTTGAAATATATCACACCGGATGTTACGGTAGTGAAGCTGGCAAATTATTATGAGATATTGTTAAATGAATATACATATCCTAAAATTGGAATTAATCATTTTTATAAGAAGATATTGGAGAGCGAATCCTCAAAAGAGACGCAGACCTATATCATGGATAAAATCCGTCAGGCTGAGTGGATACAGAATTGTATCGGACAGAGAAATTCCACATTAATGCGGGTTTCAAAATGCATCGTGGACTATCAGGCGGATTTCTTTAAGCTGGGTACCGGTCACTTAAAGCCTCTGCGGCTTCAGGATGTGGCTGAGATTCTGGAAGTTCATGAATCTACGGTCAGCCGGGCTATCCGGGATAAGTATCTTCAGTGTGCCTGGGGAATCTTCCCTTTAAATTATTTCTTCTCAAAGAGTATTGCCGCAGGAAACAGCGGCGGTAAGATCACTACCGAGCAGGTAAAGAAACTGATGGCGGCAATTATCGAAGAAGAGGATAAGAAAAAGCCGTTGAGCGACAGGGTGATCACAGAACGTCTTGTGGAGCGGGGCGTAAAAATCTGCCGTCGTACCGTAGCAAAATATCGGGAAGAAATGGGCGTTAAAGATGCCAGCGGCCGAAAGAGTTTTCAGTAAAATAAAGAGCAGAATATGTGAGATTTTAAAGTAAGAATCATTGATGCGTCAATGGTTCTTATTTTATTTGACGGGGTTAGAGATTGGGCGTATAATTTCTTCAAGAATTTTAAGAAAAACAGGAGCAAGACAATGACAGACAGATTATATGAGAAAAATCCTTATATCCGGGAATTTGATGCCCGGGTAGTGGAATGTGAAGAAAAAGGTAAAACATACAGGATACGGCTGGATAAATCTGCTTTTTTTCCGGAAGGCGGCGGTCAGCCGGGAGACAGGGGCTGGATTGGTGAAGCTGTGATTTCAGATACTCATGAAAAAGATGGGGAAGTGTGGCATTATGCGGACAGACCGCTGGATGTTGGTTCAGAGGTTCGGGGAAGGCTGGACTGGGAATTCCGTTTTTCAAATATGCAGAATCATGCAGGGGAACATATTGTTTCCGGTTTGATCCATGAAAAATACGGCTATGATAATGTAGGATTTCACATGGGAAGTGAAGCCATCACGTTGGATATTAACGGTGAACTGACGGAAGCCCAGGTTCGGGAGATTGAAACGGAGGCCAATTGGGCCATTGAGGAAAATATTCCGATTCTGGCAACGATACTACTCAAGGAAGAACTGGCCGGGATGACCTATCGGAGTAAAAAGGAATTGGACGGAGATGTACGGATTGTGGAAATTCCCGGATATGACCGGTGCGCCTGCTGCGGTACCCATCCTTTCCGAACTGGAGAAATTCGCCTGATTAAAATTTTGTCGGTACAGAATTATAAGGGCGGCGTACGGATTTCTATGCTTGCCGGCAATCGGGCGCTGATGGATTATCTGGAAAAACACGACAGTGTTGTAAAGATTTCCCATTTGCTGTCGGCAAAGACAGGGGAGATTTCTGAGGCGGTTGAGCGGCTTCAGAGAGAGATCGGCGATTTGAAGTTTAAAATGGTTCAGATGAAAAAAGAAATTCTGGCCGCAAAAGCAGCAAATCTGGTCATTTTCGGAGAAGCAGTTTGTGTTCTGGAAAATGAACTGGAGGGAAATGAGCTGCGGGAATATGCAAATCTCCTTTCTGAACGGGCTGAACGGGTTCTTATTCTCGCAGAGGGCGGTGGCGGAAGATACCGTTATGTGCTGATTGATGGAAAACAGCAGGCAAAGGAATTCGGACAGCAGATTCAGACATTGTATGCAGGCAAAGGCGGCGGCACTCCCCAGATGATCCAGGGGACATTGGCCGGAGATGCGGCGGAGATTAAGCAGTGGTTTGAAAAAACAGGATTGTCCGAAAAACTCTGAAGTCAGAGAAGTTTTCAGGCCAGAATGTCCGGCGGTATCGCTTCTTTTGTGTAAGTGTAGGCGGTAAATTGCTGATTTAAATCACAGGTGGCGAGAAAAACATCTTTGATGTCCGATATGCCGTAAATCTGAAGTTGGTTGTTCAGCCATTTTTCATCTTTGCCGGAAGCCTTTAAATTTTTTGGCATGATGTGGCCGTCAATGATGATATTTGCGACCAGAGTATCTCTGTCCGGAGTCAGTTGCATATCGCTGGGGGTCAGAGGCCGATTTCCGCTTTTTGGCAGAAAGCTGATATGGCCATTTTCTTCCAGAATAGCGGATTCCAGTTGGAAAATGTCAAAATATCCGTTGATACGGCACTGGGCCAGAAATTCGTTTAGGTCGATTTTGGCTTTACGGAAGTTTTTCTCAAAAAGCTGTCCGTTATTTAAAAGGACGGTTGGCCTTCCGGAAATAATTCTCCGGGCTCGGATAGATTTGCTGCTCCACCAGGACAGGAGCAAGGCGGCCAGGGCGTAGACGATCATGGCAGTCATAGGCTCCACAAAGCTGTCATCCAAAGAGGTTGCCATTTCAGCGGCAATATTGCCAATGGTAATACCATTGACATAGTCGAACATGCTGAGCTGGGAGAGCTGACGGTATCCCATCAGTTTACACAGGATAAAGAGTTCGACAATAGAGGCAATAGAAAGTACAATAATATAAAGAACTTGCATAAAGATTCTCCTTTTTGAGAGATAATTCATTTTTATAGAAGATATTATGTATCAAATATGGAAAAAGTATGCTAAAATAATATAGAATTCAAGGTGAAATTTTAAAGATATCCATATAGAAGGAGGAAAGAGTTGAATGAATACAATATATCTGGATCAGTTGACGACACTTGTGCCTAAGGCCGAAGGTGTAGAAGAAGCGATGGCTGCTTCGGCAGGCATGAATGCGGACAGTGTTCAGAGCATGGTAGAAGATACAAGAAGTCGGCTGAATAAATTATTTCATGGACCAGGTCCGGAGGCCGTTGTTTTTACACCGGGCGTTGAAGCTGCTTTGGACACAGTTGTTCGGAGTCTTTTTAGAGACGGAGATCATGTGCTTATTTCATCAATGGAAAATGATGTGGTCATGGATGCATTAAATGATATTGGACATGAGGCAGACCAGAATGTTTCCGGCGGTGTGGAATATACACGGATTCCATGCAACGAAAAAGGACAGCTTATTTTATTTGATCCTCTGAAAGGTGAAAAGGGGTTTGATGCGATAGAAAAGTTGATTCGTCCGAATACTAAGGCGGTAATTGTTAATCACGCTTCGGAAGTTTCAGGTACAGTGCTTCAGGCAAAGGAAGTGAGTGAATTCGCCAGAAGACATGGTCTCCTTATGATCGTCAATGTGGCCCAGACCGCTGGCTGTGTTCCAATATTTATGAATATATGGGGTGTTGATATTATGACATTTTCCGGAAGTAATGGTCTTTTTGCTTCTGAGAAAATCGGAGGTTTCCTGGCCAGTGAGCGGGCGCAGGCCCTTCTCGGTGGTGCGGATATGCGGAAAAAATTTGAACAAAATCCGCTGGATACGGCATCCATTGCAGGACTTCATAAAGCTTTTGAGTTTATTGAAGAAAAAACACTGCATACCCTCAGCCGTGCAGGACAGAAACGGGTTGAACAGTTTATTCGTAAAGTGCAGCATGTCAATGGCGTTCATATTATTGGACCGGGATATAAAGACCGGATTCCGGTAATTTCTATTCAGACAGATTTTATGGAAGAAAAAGAACTGGAAGATGCTCTCAGAGATGAGTATGGAATTATCATGTGTTCCGGCCTTCACCAGGCGTCGGAGGCGCATAAAGCTTTGGGCACTTATCCTAGAGGAACGGCAAGATTTTCGTTTAACTATTATACGACGGAAGAAGATATTGATAAGGTGACGCAGGCATTGTGGCAATTGACCGTGCGCAGCGATAAGGTATCCGACGTAAAGCGGATGCCGAAAGAATAAGAACCGACGGAAAAGCAGACATAAAATGGAGGTAAGCAAGATGACAAAGACAATTATCAACGCAAAAAATGCGCCAGCCGCAGTTGGACCTTATGTGCATGCAGTAAAAGCAGGAAACTTCGTATTTACATCCGGACAGATTGGATTGATTCCTGAGACCGGCACACTGGCCGAAGGTATTGTTGCTCAGACAGAACAGGTATTAAAGAATCTCGGCGCCGTTCTTGAGGAAGCTGGGGCGACCTATTCAGATGTGATTAAAACGACGGTATTTTTGGATAATATCAATGATTTTGCAACAGTCAATGAAATTTATGCGAAATATTTTATAGGAGATGCACCAGCTCGTTCCTGTGTGGAGGTTGCAAGCCTTCCGAAGGGGGCCTTGGTTGAAATCGAAGTCATTGCAGTGACAGAATAGTGTAAACAATTTCTGAAAGTTGTTAATTCGATAACAACAAGTAGGTTAAAAGTAACAAAAAAATGGCGTAAATTACTTTACTTCTCGTATAAATTGAGGTAAAATAGGTATAGCGATAAGCGTTAATACAGATTTGAAGTTAAAAAATTATTAAATGTATTAATCAAAAAACAAAAATATAATGAAATAGCAGGAGGGCACTATGAAAAAAGTATTTATTGTTGGCGCAGGACAGATGGGATTGGATATCGGACAGGTTTTAGCTAAAACAGGCTATCAGGTGGTATTCAATGATATGTCTGAAGAAATTTTAGCAGCTCAGGTTGGAAAACTTGAAAAGAGCCTTGATAAGATGGTTTCCAAAGGCAAAATGACAGAAGAGAAAAAAGCTGAAATCATGGGTAATGTATCTACATCTGTTAGTTTAGATGCTGCAGCAGACGCTGACCTTGTTATCGAAGCTATCGTTGAAAATGTACAGGTTAAAAAAGATTTATTTGCAAAACTTGATGCACTCTGCAAACCAGAGACAATTTTAGCAACAAATACATCTTCTATTTCCATTACTGAAATCGCATCCGCTACAAAACGTCAGGATAAAGTGATTGGTATGCACTTCTTCAATCCGGCTACAGTAATGAAATTAGTTGAAGTTATCAACGGATTAAATACATCCAAAGAAACTTTTGATACAGTTTATGAACTTTCCAAAGAAATCGGCAAAGATCCTGTAGAAGTTAAAGAAGGACCTGGTTTCGTTGTTAACCGTATCCTTATTCCTATGATCAACGAAGCAGCTATCGTTCTTGAAGAAGGACTGGCTTCCGCAGAAGACATCGATAAATCCATGAAACTTGGATGTAATCATCCAATGGGACCTCTGGCCCTTGGTGATTTGATCGGTCTGGATACATGCTTACATATCATGGATACTTTCTATGCTGAAACATGTGATTCCAAATATCGTGCATCCCGCCTGATGAGACAGATGGTTCGCGGCGGCAAACTTGGAAGAAAGACTGGAGAAGGATTCTTCAAATATTAATTCTTTTATCTAAAATAAAAATTGATACGGTCAGGGAAATTTCCCTGGCCGTAATTTTTGCTTTACTTTTTGGTGTTTATAGCATAAAATGTAAGAGTATGTAAACGTGTATTAGTTTACACTTGTTGTACGAATACTTTTAAGGAGCTGAGATTTTATTATGGTTAAAGCAATCGTTGGCGCAAACTGGGGAGATGAAGGAAAAGGTAAGATTACCGATATGCTTGCAGAGGAATCGGATATTATTGTCAGATTCCAGGGCGGAAGTAATGCAGGTCATACCATTATTAATGACTATGGCAAATTTGCTCTTCATATTCTTCCATCAGGCGTTTTTTATAACCACACGACCAGCGTTATTGGTAATGGTGTGGCTTTGAATATTCAGAATTTGGTCGATGAAATCGATTCTCTTGTAAAACAGGGAGTTCCGCAGCCGAAGATTCTCGTGTCAGACCGGGCACAGATTCTTATGCCGTACCATATTCTGTTTGACCAGTATGAGGAAGAACGTCTGGGAGGCAAGTCCTTTGGCTCCACGAAATCCGGTATTGCACCATTTTATTCAGATAAATATGCAAAGACAGGTTTCCAGGTCAATGAACTTTTTGACGATGAAGCTGTGTTGAAGGAAAAGGTTTATCGGGTACTGGAAACAAAAAATGTACTCGTAGAACATTTATATCATAAAGCTCCGATCGACCCGGAAGAGATTTTCCAGGAACTTCTGAAATATAGAGAAATGATTCGTCCGTTTGTATGTGACGTTTCTGTATTCCTGCGGGATGCCATTAAAGAAGGCAAAAAGATTTTGCTTGAAGGCCAGCTTGGTTCTCTGAAGGACCCGGATTTTGGTATTTATCCGATGGTAACATCCTCATCCACACTGGCTTCCTACGGTGCGATTGGCGCTGGTATCCCGGGATATGAGATTAAAGACGTTGTTACCGTTGTAAAGGCTTATTCCAGTGCAGTAGGTGCCGGAGAATTCGTCTCTGAGATTTTTGGAGCTGAGGCCGATGAACTTCGTCGCCGTGGCGGTGATGGTGGTGAGTTCGGTGCAACGACCGGACGTCCGAGACGTATGGGATGGTTCGATGCGGTGGCTTCCAGATATGGCTGTCGTATGCAGGGTGCAACAGAAGTAGCGTTGACTGTTTTGGATGTTCTTGGTTATCTGGATGAACTGCCGATCTGTATCGGATATGAGATCGATGGTAAGATAACACGGGATTTCCCGGCGACACCGCAGCTTAAAAAGGCAAAACCGGTTTATACAACTTTGCCTGGATGGAAAACAGAGATTCGCGGTATTACAAAATATGAGGACCTTCCGGAAAACTGCCGGAACTATATCGAGTTTATTGAAAAAGAGCTGGAAGTTCCTATTACGATGGTTTCCAATGGACCAGGACGTCATGAAATTATTCATCGTCAGAGTAGCTTGACAAAATAAAATGATATTTCATCTGTTGGCAGGATACAGATGTGAGAGATAAAAGGCATAAAGGTGTTTAAATGCATCTTTATGTCTTTTTTATTGTTGTGAAAATCTTGACAAATCAGAATGTTAAAAAAATTTAACGTAAAGATATGGAGAATTTTTGATACATGTAAAAAATTGGCATGGAAATTGCCCGAAATATAACATGAATATATAAAATATGTTAATAAAAACAAAAGATTGTGGAAAATAAACAATCATTAGTTTACAATTCACACAAATTGTGATAGAATAACTTTGACGGTGGAGTTAGAGAGAGAATGTCAATAAGGTATTCCTTTCGGCTCTTTTTATGGTTTACAAGGGCTTTTATTACGGGAGTCCATAAAAAAGGAGGAGAAACTATGAAAAAGATGACTAAGAAATCATTGGCAATTGCATTGACTGGAGCAATGTGCCTGGCATTGGTTGGCTGCGGCGGCGGAAGTAAAGAAACAAAAGCCGAGACAACAGCAGAAACAAGTGCAGAAACAAGTGCAGAATCAAGTGCATCTGCAGAAGGTGCGGTGGATCTGAATGCTTTGACATTGGATGAAATCACTGAAAATGCAAAAGCAGAAGGTCATGTGGAATCTGTTGGTATGCCGGATGAATGGGCAGATTGGGGTTCTTTGTGGACTGCGATGAATGATACATATGGTATTGCTCATAATGATACAGATATGAGTTCTTCTGAGGAACTTCAGATGTTCTCAACAGAAGGAGAAAATGGAACAAAAGATATGGGCGATGTTGGTTACGGTTTTGCAGGTCAGGCTGTTTCTGAAGATCTTGTTCAGGGTTATAAGACATCCTACTGGGATAGTGTTCCGGATTGGGCTAAAGGCGAAGACGGCAAGTGGATGGTTGCATACACAGGTGTTACAACATTCCTTGTAAATACGGATCAGGTTGATAAAGTGCCGACATCTTGGCAGGATATTCGTGAAGGCGACTATAAAGTTGCCCTTGGACCTCTTACTGGTGGTAACGCACAGGGAGCATTTATCGCTTCTGCTTATGCATTTGGCGGTGATATGAATAACCTTGAACCTGCTTTTGAATTCTGGAAAGAAATGGCTGAAGCAGGAAGAGTTAATACATTGGATATTACACAGGCTAACTTTGAATCCGGTGAAATCGCAGTGGGCGTTGTATGGAGTTTCCAGGGTATTCCTTATAGCAAAAATATTGACCAGTACAATATGACAGCAGTTGTTCCTTCCGATGGATCTCTTCAGAATGGATACGCATCTGTTATTAATAAATATGCACCACATCCAAACGCAGCCGCTCTTACAAGAGAAGTAATGTTCAGCGATGAAGGTCAGACATATTTGGCTTTGGCTGGTGCGATTCCAACAAGAGAAGATTTTGAAATCGCAGAAGAATATGCAGATCAGGTTATCAGCAAAGATGAAGTTGCAAATGCAATTCTGATTTCAGACGCAGATGCATATTCCGCAGCTTGTGAAACAGCAAAAACACGTTGGGATGAAGAAGTAGCTCCGTTGCTTGTACAGTAATTATTTTATAATCTAATCTGAGTTCGTCTATGGGGGTGCAAATTCCTGCACCCCCATTTTTAGATTATAAAACAGGAATCTGGCGCATCCAGGTAAAGAAAACCATAGCATCAAACAGGAGTTGAATTGAATGAAAAGGAAAACGTATATATATTTACTTGCGTTAGTGCCATTCTTGATCGTTGCGATGCTCTATGAGATTGTACCTTTGATCACGGTCATTCTGAAGAGTTTCCAGTCCGATGGGGGAACAGGCTTTACGCTCGAAAACTATCAGGCTGTGTTTTCAAAATTACTTTATCAAAAAGCAATTCTTAACAGTGTAAAAATATCATTAACATCGGCTATTATCGGTATTATTATTGCCTTCCTCGGAGCACGGGCTGCACATCAGCATCAGGGAAAATTGAATCATATATTTATGGCGGTATTGAACATGGTTTCTAACTTTGCCGGAATTCCTCTGGCTTTTGCATATATGATTCTTTTGGGAAATGCCGGATTGATCGTTAGTATTGGTAAAGAATTCGGAATTGATATGCTGGCGAATTACAATTTGTATACAATGAATGGAATGAGTCTGATTTATGTATATTTTCAAATTCCGTTATCCACACTTCTTTTAATACCGGCTTTCGACGGTGTGCAGAAGCAATGGAAAGAAGCCTGTACTCTTTTAGGTGGTACTCAGGGACTTTTTTGGAGAAAAGTTGGTGTCCCTGTATTAATGCCGAGTATTCTCAGTACATTCAGCGTTTTGTTTGCCAATGCTCTGGCCGCTTATGCAACAATCTACGCATTGATGATGGACAATATTGCCCTTCTTCCAGTTCAGATTGCAGGCTGCTTTACGGGTGAAGTCAGAATCCGTGCAGGTCTCGGCGGTGCATTGTCTGTTGTCATGATGTTGATCATGGTCATCATGATTTTGATTACGAATGGTTTAAGCAAGCAATTCCAGAAGGGAGGCAATAGAAAATGAAGAAGAAAAATCCAGGTTCTATAGCCGTTATGCTGCTTGTTATGATTTATTTATTAATCCCTCTGGTTATTTCCATTATTTATTCTGTATTTAAAAAATGGACGGGAATTTTGCCGGAAGGTTTTAGCATTGGCAACTATACATCGTTGTTCTCAGACTCTAATTTCCTTGCATCGGTTGGACGTTCTGTTGGAATGTGTATCGTGCCAATTCTGCTGACGATTATCATCGTTTTATTGGCACTGTTTGTTACGACGATTTACTTTCCAAAACTTGAAAAATATGTACAGATTATCTGTATGATCCCATATACTATTCAAGGCGTTATTCTTTCTGTCAGTATATTGTCTTTATATGTAGGAACGAAGTCTATTCTCAGTAACCGTATGGTTATGTTGATGGGAGCATATTGTATCGTGATTTTACCTTATATTTATCAGGGTATACGAAACGGAATGCGGGCCGTTAACATGCTGACGTTGATTGAAGCGGCTGAGATGCTCGGAGCTTCTAAGATTTATGCCTTTTTCAGAGTTGTTGTACCGAATATTATTTCGGCAATCATTGTATCATCACTTTTGGCCGTTGGTATTATCTTTGGCGATTACGTTTTGATTCGTAATCTTGCCGGAACCTCTGCACCGAATATGCAGATTTTCCTTTATCAGACAATGAAGAGTGATAGTACAAAGGCTAGTGCTGTATTTGTAATTATTATGTTCGTGACCTTTGTGATTACGGCAATTGTATTATTCCTGAAGAGCCGTGAAGGTAAAGACAGAGTACAGAAAAAATAAAGGAGTGATGAGAAATGTCATATATTCGATTTGAAAATATAAGTAAAAGCTTTGGAAAGAATGAAGTTCTGAAAAATATTGACCTGGAGGTGGAAAAGGGACAGCTTGTTACCCTTTTGGGTCCTTCCGGTTGTGGAAAAAGTACATTGCTCCGGTGCCTGTCAGGATTGGAAACAGTCACTTCCGGTAAGATTTATCTGGATGGCAAAGATATCACTGACGTGAATCCAAAAGACAGAGATATCGGTATGGTGTTCCAGCAGTATAGTCTTTTCCCAAACATGGACGTGGCTCAGAACGTGGCTTTTGGCCTGAAATTAAAGAAAGTACCGAAGGAAGAAATTACAAAGCGGGTTGAAGAGATGGTAGATATTGTTGGTCTGTCCGATCATCTGCATCATTATCCGGCGCAGATGTCCGGTGGCCAGCAGCAGCGTGCCGCCCTGGCCCGTGCGATGGTAACTCATCCGAAGGTATTACTCCTTGATGAACCATTATCCGCTATCGATGCATTACTTCGTCATTCTCTCCAGGTTGAAATTCGTCGTATTCAGAAAGAAATGGATATTACAGCGATTTTCGTAACCCATGATCAGGATGAAGCTATGGTTATGTCCGACGTTATCCATCTGATGTATAAAGGTAAGATTGAACAGTCGGCCGCACCGACTCAGATGTATACCCAGCCGGTATCCAAGTTTGCGGCAACCTTTATCGGTCATTATAACATTATGCCTATGGAAGATTTCCAAAAATTGACGGGCAAACAGGAAGATGCCAAGGATGTGGCTTTCCGTCCGGAGATTGTGGAGATCAGTACCCAGCCGATAGAAAAAGAAGGTTATCTGACGATGAAAGGAAGAGTTTCCGTCAGTCTTCCGCATGGTAATGTTCTTCGTTATGCAGTTATTTGTGGTGATAAGCAGGTGGATGTGGATGTATTGTTCAAAAAGGCTACATTGATTGAAAATAATACGGATGTTTACTTGTCTCTTAAAGAAGATGATTGTATCTTCTTATAAAAATAAAGTGGAGCTGTCGCATCGATGATTAGCAAATCGCAGGTGCGGCAGCTTTTTTTGCAGGGACGAGCCGAAAATGATCCTGAGACTCATTGAGAAGTATCCGGAATTTAAAGCTTTATATGTGATAATTTTTTCGATTCTTTTTATAAATTCTTCAGTATTTATACATCATTTTTTCACAACTTCCGCATATAATAGTAAGAGTAGAGAAGGTCAATGGGGAAACACTTTTTGGAAAGGGTGAATATAATAATTAATGGATAGAGAAGTTTATTACGAGAACAATAATGTTCTTGATATGAAAGATTATGAAAAAATGATAGAATCCATTCAGAATGCACCGGAAAATCGATTGAGTAAGGTTAACAGAGTCCGGAAAATATATTTTAATGACGAGATTAATTATCTGGAAGACGGTATGGATGCGGATTCCGGGGATAAGGATGTTTATAGTATTGTCATGGTGAATTTTGACACAGAACATTTAATGGTTGAGAGGAAAAGCCGTAGATCTGGTATGGTCTATAAGGATTATGCTCCGATTACCGTAAATGAATGCCGTAGAATTTTCAGAGGTGATGTTCGCTGGCTGAAAGAAAGCCAATATTCCCTGCTTAGAAATTTGTATTTGGAGATTACAGTCAATCTCAGAACGATTGGTGTCGTCGTTGACTATGAACGTCAGCGGTTTAAAGTACATAACAGCAATGATTACATACAATTTGATTTATCGGTTCGTTCCATTTATGGAAGGAAAGGGGATTTGTTGGCGGATCAGCTGGATATGAAAGAACGACTGGATGCGGGGCATGTCATCATGACCTACAAACAGAGCATTCATATTCCTCCGATATTCAGATCTGTACTGGCTCTGGTGCCGAAAGCAGAAGTTTCATAATTCAGAATGGTCGGGAAATAGACAATTCCCTTTTATCATATATTTCAAAGCAGTGCTGTTTGTATTGAAAAAAATATGTCTGAAGTATATACTTTTAAATAAAATTTTCAGGGAGGATGTGACTCTTAAGAGCCATATTCTCCCTGCTTTGTATAAGAATTATCCAAGTAAGTTTTCAATAACAGCCAGCAGCTCGTCATTTTTATCCGGCATCATAATGCAGAAACGGAAATATTTGTTGTTCAGAAACGGAAAATCGGAACAGTCCCGGATTATGAGTTTTTCATGAATGGCCGCCTCAAAAACATCCATGGCTGTCACATCGTCCTTGAGTATTTTTAAAAGGATGAAGTTGGCCTTTGGCGTGTAATAGGTGACACCGCTGAAATCGTCCAATTTCCGGCAGATTCGGTCTCTTTCGGAAGAAATGAGCTGCCGGGTCTGGGCGATATAATCTTCGTCGGTGAACATGATTTCTCCGGCAATGGCGGCCAGTGTATTGATAGCCCAAGGGTCCTGATGTCCGACAACTTCTTTGACCAGGTCCCGATTGCCGCAGATGGCATAGCCGAGACGAAGTCCCGGTGCGGCAAAAAATTTGGAAACACCCCGGAGAACGATGATGTTATTATAATACTGGGACAGAGGAATTGCGGTGATATCCTGTATGTCTTCAGCAAATTCCACATAGGTTTCATCTACGAGAACATAGATCCCGTTTTCTTTACAGATATCAAGAATCTGACGCATGTCAGAGCGGGAAATAGCTGTAGATGTGGGATTGTTTGGATTGCATATGATCAGCAAATCGATGGTTTCGTTTAACTGTTTGGCAAGCAGGTCCACATGGACAGAAAAACCATGGCTTTCATCCAATCGATAATACCGGGAGGTACCGCCGGCCAGCGTAACTTCACGTTCATATTCGGAATAAGTCGGTCCGAGAATGAGCGCTTTATGTGGTTTTAAGATCTGGATAAACAGGGAAATAAGCTCCGTGGAGCCGTTTCCGACAATAATATTTTTAAAATCAGTATCTACGTAGGAGGCGATACATTTTCTCAGGGAAGTATATTCCCGCTCAGGATAGCCGGTGATCGCATCGATACGTTCAGCCAGCGCACAGCGCAGTTTTGGAGAAATACCGATAGGGTTGACGTTGGCGGCAAAACTGGTAATTTCTTCCCTTGGAATGTGGTAGATTTCCTCGATTTTCTCAAGGTCGCTGCCGTGAAAATGTTCGGATTTTTGTGTCATAATATTACTCCTCATTACTTTTTGTTGCACCAATATTCATTCTAGTGGTATAATCTATATTAGTACATTTCATTTAAAAATGCAAATGATAAACAGGAGAGAAACATTGAAAGAAAAGATAAATTTATTGTCTAAAGGAATATTTGAATATGGCTGTCCGGATATTCGGGTTTCAGAAAAATCGATTTTTCTGGAAGTTGAGGCCGGAAGCCGCTTTTCGGGAGAATTTCGGGTCTATGCGGTCAACGGCATCGACGTGAGGGCGAAGGTCTTTTCTTCTAATAAACAGATGCACTGTGCGGAAACGGATATTATTGGAACGGATAACCGAATCCATTTTACGTTTATGGCGGATAATATGGAGCCGGGAGATAAGGCAGAAGGTCATATCAGCATCATCAGTAACGGCGGGGAGATTCAGATTCCTTACAAGGTGTCTGTGCGTTCACCTTACTGTATGACAAGCATCGGCGAAGTAGGAAACCTGGAGGAATTTTCCAGACTGGCTTCCGAACATTGGCAGGAGGCTGTGAATTTGTTCAAATCTGTGGATTTCCCGAGAGTTTTTCTGATTAATAAGATTCACGCCCATATTTATGAAAAGTTGATGAAGAGCCGGAATATTAACCAGGCACTGGAAGAATTTCTTTATACATTAAAGAAAAAACAAAAGGTAACGATTTCGGTGACTCAGAGAGAAATCGTTCTGAATAATCTGTCTGAGGCCCTCAGTGACAAGCTGGTTTTGGAAAAAAATACCTGGGGCTATCAGGAAATTTATGTTCATGCCGAAGGCGATTTCCTGAGTGTTTATAAAAAACGTTTGACGACCCAGGATTTCCTTGGAAGTTATTATGAATTGGAATACTTTATTAATCCGGAATTTTTGAAACGGGGATATAACTATGGCCGGATTATTTTGTCAACATTTTCCCAGTCTATAGAGATTAAGGTCTGCTGTCATCAGGAGGTTTTCCGGGAAGATGAAGAACCGCGTGCTTCCATTCGCAGCAGTATTTATCATATTGAACGGCGCTATCTGGATTGGAAGGCCGGAAAGATCGATCCGGATACATGGAGCAGAGAGACCCGGGAGGATGTGGATTGCTGTCGAAATACCAGCGATGATGTGCGCTATGCTCTTTTAGAGGCGCATTTTTTAATGACTATCGGTGAAGAAAACAGTGCGAAAGACATTATGAGCCAGATTAATGGCCGGGAGCTTCGCAGAAATTCCATGTTGGAATATTGTTACTTTATGTATATTACATCTCTGTACCGCAGAGAGCCGGATTATACCCACTATGTTATCACGCGGATGTGGGAATATTATGAGGGGCAGTGTGACCGATGGGAAGTTCTGTGGATGCTGCTTCAATTGGATGAGCGGCTTAAAAACGGCGGTATCCAGACATTTAAACGTTTGAAAGCAGAATTTGAACGTGGCTGTCACAGTCCGGTCATGTATCAGGAAGCGCTTCGGATGGCCAATGAGGATCCGTCGATGATTCGGGAGATGGATGATTTCGAGGCCCAGTTACTTTACTGGGGAACCCGGCATGGTGCTTTGGGGACACAACTGTTGTATCAGTTTGCAGATTTGGCTGCCCGGGAAAAAACCTATAAGCCGATGGTACTCCGGGCGTTGATGCGCCTTTGTGAAAAATATGAGAACAAAGAGCTTTTAGCTGCGGTATGCAGCCTGCTTATTAAAGGAAATAAAACGGATACAAAATATAATGAATGGTATCTGAAAGGTATTCGTTATTCGTTGAAACTGACCCGTCTTTATGAGTATTATATGCTTTCGCTGGATGAAGCGAAGGTTATAGAGCTTCCGACGGCAGTGCTTTATTATTTTAATTATAATAATCAGTTAGACTGGACACGTAAGGCATTTTTATATTGCTATATTATCCGGCATCGCCAGAGCCTGGAACGGATTTACTATTCCTATGACAACATCATGAAGGCCTTTACCTATGAACAGCTCAGTCTGGGTCGTATGGATGATAAACTGGCGGAACTTTACAAATTTTATATTACCCGTGATAAGATGAATAGTAAGCTGGCCAGAGAATTGCCGGATATTATGTTTAAACATCAGATTCAGTGTGCCCATCCGGGAATTGTCAGTGCCGTAGTGACCATGCGGGAAGTCAATCGGGAATTCATCTATCCGGTGACCGGCGGAAAAGCTTACGTGGATATTTTCATGGATGAATATAATATTGCCTTTGAGGATTCTGAGGGCAATCGGTATATGCGCACAGTGGATTATGCGATGAACAAGCTCATGGATGAGTCGGAATTTATCAAGGACTGTTATGAAATGTGTCCGGATAATTCCAAAGTGCTTATGAACCGAAGCGAGAGGGCTTTGAAATATCAGATGATTGACGATACGTCCATTGAGATTTTTAAACGGACGCTGAAGATTCATTCGATCTGTGATGAGTATCGAAAAAATATTTTAAAGAACCTGATCGATATTTATTACGAGAATTATGAGGGGGAAACCCTGGAGAAATACCTCATTCGTCTGGATATTCATCTTCTCGGCAGCGAAGAGCGGGGAAGTATTATTGAATACTATATTCAGCGCGGCTTTTATGAGAAAGCCTTCGAAGCCATCAGCGAATATGGGTATGAAGATATTCGGGATAAGCGGCTGATGCGGCTGACCTCCAGAATGATACGGAAACGGAATTATGAGGAAGATGCTCTGCTTTTGGAGATGGCCTTTTATACATTTAAAGCGGGAAAATATGACGAGATCATTCTGGAATATCTGAACCGGTATTATCTCGGAACGACAAAAGATTATATGGATATCTGGCAGGCGGCCATTGGCTTTGAGGTGGAAGTTCACCAGCTTGAGGAAAAAATGCTCTGTCAGGTACTTTTTACGGAAGATATGGTGGAAGAGAGCGGACCTGTCTTTGATTCTTATTACCGGGTACATCCGAATATCAAAATTGTACGTGCTTATCTGGCTTACAGCGCCTACAGTTATCTTGTTAAAGATACGGAGCTGAAAGAAAACATATTCCAGTATATGGAGATTGAGATGGACCAGATGGAGCGGGGCAGAGATGTATGCAGTCTGGCTATGTTAAAATATCTTTCGGGACATGATTATGGCGCCGGCCAGTACAATGGCTGGATTTGCCGGGAAGTACGCCGTTTTATGAGCCGGGGAGTGATGCTTCCGTGGTTTAAGTCTTTTATGAATCTGACGGATATCCCTCAGGAGCTGGCGGACCGGGTATTTGTGACCTATACGACAAATCCGGCCCATACGGTGAAAGTGAATTACCGGATTGATTCAGAACAGAAGACCGGTGAATGGAAAGAAGAAAACATGCAGAGTGTTTATGGTGGAATTTTTGTCAAATCCTGGACATTGTTTGCAGGTGAAAAACTGACATGGCAGGCACTGGATGATGACGGCGAGGATATTATTGTCACTGAAAATCAGGAAATTGTACAGGACATTGACGGAGAACGTCAGCCTGTCAGCGGTATGGATTACATCAACCGGATGATCCTCCAGAAGGACTTTAATGATTACGATGCACTGTATCGAACCGCCAGTGAATACAGCCGCAGGAAGGCGCTGGCCGAAAAAGTGTTTGAACTACTTTAGAGAAGAGGACGTGTCTATGGACAATCGAGTGAAAGAACTGATTATCGGATATGATTTATGCAATGATTATGTCCAGATCAGTTGTTATAATCAGAAAACACAGGATATGGATACGATTTGCTATATCGGAGAAAAAATGCTGGACCGGGTGCCCGCAGTGCTCTGCCGGCTTTATGAGGACCGTTCCTGGGTCTGCGGTTATGATGCCTGGAAGGCGGTCAATGAACATCGGGGGACTCTGGTAGAAAATTTCGTGGATGCGCTGGAGCCTCAAAATGCCATTATGGTGGATGATGACTTCTATTCCAGTGCCGAGCTGGTGCGGATTTTCATGACGGAAAGTTTGAAATTGCTGACTAAGTATTATCCTCACTGGTGTGTGGGGCAATTGACGATTGCCGTGGAATCCCTTGGGAAAAATACGGTGGAGACTTTAAAGGCGCTGTGCGGCACCATGGGTTTTGATGAAGAGAGATTAACAGTGATCAATCATGTATCGGCCTATGAACATTATGCGCTGAATCAGAAGAAAGAATTGTGGCAGCACGATGTGGGACTGTTTGATTATTCTCAGCGTGGCATGACTTATTATCATCTGGCGATTTCTAAGAAGCGAATGCCGATTGCGGTCATGGCAACAACAGTTCCGTTGACCGAGTATTTTGACGGCAGTGAGATTGGCCAGGCAGCACCGCCGGAATTGGACCGGAGATTTTTGGAAGTTGTCCGAAAGGTGACAGCCAATAAGATTATCTCGACGGTTTATCTGACTGGTGAAGGATTTGAAGGAAATTGGGCAAAGATTTCTTTGAAAAATCTCTGTCATCATCGGAAAGGTTTTATCGGTTCCAATATTTTTTCGCGGGGTGCCTGCTATTACAGCCTGATGGCAGCGGGCCTGTTGGAGGAGGGCAGCTTTGTTGCCCTCAATGAGGATGTCATATCGAAAACTATATATATTCGCGGCAGCAAAAAGCGGGAGATGGCGAATGAGGAAATCGTACAGGCCGGTCAGGTCTGGTACGATGTTCAGGCCGAAGCGGATTTTATTACCGACGGTATGGATCATGTGACGATTCATCTGATGGATTATCTGAGCCGTCGGGAGCGTTCCATTCAGATCTCTTTGGCGGATTTTAAAGAAGAAAAACGTCCCGATAAGACGGGACATTTTAAACTTTGTCTCCGATTTGATGACCCGGCCCACTGTCATGTATATTTAAGCGACAATGGTTTTGGGGAGTTTTATCCTCCGTCGGAAAAAACGGTGGAACAGGTATTTGATATTTATGACGAAACCCTGGAGGATAAAGAGGTTCATGAGCCGGGAAGATTGATTTTGACTGACGGCGGACGAAATACGGTGCCTTACTATTTTAGTCTGAGCGGCATACGTGTTTATAGTTTGGAGCAGCTTTGTTATTATATTTATCATCATGTATATACGATCAGCGAAGAAACTTTTGACGATGATCTGTTTTATTGGATTGAAAAAAATCTGGGCGAAAAGGCCTTGGTCAAACGGCTCAGAGAAGCAAAGAAAAATCAGCGGACGTTGAAAGAGATGGTTCGTCTTATTCTGATGTCTGTTGATTATTATTCAAAAGAAGAGATAAGCCAGCTTCAGAAAATCATTGAAGAGATTGAGATGCAGAATCCAGTGGAAACGCGAAAGGTAGAGGCGGATAATTACCTGCGTTACGGGCGGCCGCTGGAGGCTCTGGCTGTCTATAAAAAAGTGGATTTGATGATGGACGATTCAGAGGAAATCGTGACAAAGGAGTTCCGGGGAAATGTCTATCATAATATGGGGATTGCCTTTGCACGGCTGGCTAATGGGGAAGCGGCCCTGGCCTGTTTTAAGAAGGCTTATGAGTTAAACGCTTCCGATCTTTCAAGAGATGCCTGGCTGAAAATGTTAAAGATTCTTGATAGAGATGAAGAGATGCTTCAGGAGACAAACCGAATGATTCTTCCGCCGGAAACTGTCGGACGGATTGAACAGGAGATTTCCGAAGCCAGGACGGAGTTTGAAAAACAGCCGGTGTATGAGATGCTGGAAAAGATAAAAGACATTCACAGTGAGAGCCAGTGGGACGACATTTGTCCGGAGGTGCTTTTGTGGCTGGAGAAACAGAAAGGAGAATATCGGAATTGTTAGATGCAGATATATTAGTTGATTCGCCGATCATTGCAGCAATTAAAGACGAATCAGGACTTTCCGAATGTTTAAAAACCGAATGTCAGGTGATTTTTATTCTCTTTGGAAATGTCTGTAGTATTGGTGAGATTGTAAAAAAGGTGAAAGAAGGCGGAAAAACAGCAATTGTTCATATGGATTTGATTACGGGCTTAAGTTCTAAAGAAATCTCTGTAGACTTTATAAAGAAAGCAACCCAGGCCGACGGAATCATCAGTACGAAGCCGATGATGGTAAAACGGGCAAAAGAACTGGGACTTTTGACGATTCAGCGGTTTTTTATTATTGATTCCATTGCCCTGGAAAATTCCAAACGTCAGATTGAGGTTTATCATCCGGATTGTGTGGAGATTATGCCAGGAATCATGCCGAAAATTTTAAAAGATATCCGCAGTTTTGTTAATGTGCCGGTAATCGCAGGGGGACTTTTGACAGATAAAAAAGATGTCATGAGCGCCTTATCTGCGGGAGCGGATGCCATTTCTACGACCAACAGAAACTTGTGGAAAATGTGATAATTTCGTTGCATTTAAAGAACAGAAGTGCTATGATAAAAATATATATGTGTAACGCTTTAGAGAGTGAGAGAGGCGAAATGGATAGTTGGTGAGACTGTCTGTTTCGCCTTGCATTTTATTAAGAGAGAGGGAAGAATGATGACAAAAAATTTTGCACACAGAGGATTTAGTGGAAAATATCCTGAAAATACCATGCTGGCCTTTGAAAAAGCCATTGAAGCGGGAGCTGACGGCATTGAAAACGATGTTCATTTGACAAAAGACGGTGTTTTGGTCATTATCCATGATGAGCGAGTGGACCGGACGACCGACGGTACCGGCTGGGTAAAGGATTTTACCTATGAGGAGCTGGCAAAACTGGATGCTTCCTATACATTCAGAGAATATGGTTTTCAGCACATTCCGACATTGAGAGAATATATGGAACTGGTCAAAGATAAGGATATCATTACCAATATCGAATTAAAAACCGGTGTGTTTGAGTATGAAGGTATTGAAAAGAAAGTTTATGATATGATTCAGGAATATGGCTTAAAAGATAAAATGATCATTTCGTCTTTTAATCATTTTTCCATTCTTCGTATGAAAGCCATTGATCCGACGATGAAATGTGGTCTTTTGGAAGAATCCTGGCTGATCAATGCGGGAGCCTATGTGGCTTCCACTGGTGTGGAATGTTATCACCCAATGTATAAAAATATGACACCAGAAGTGGTGGCGGAAATCAAATCCCATAATTTGGAAATTAATACGTGGACAGTGAATGAGAAAAAAGAGATTGAGGAGATGTTTGAGCGGGGCGTGGATTCGGTCATTGGAAATTATCCGGATATTGTCCGTGAGATTCAGAAAGCATATCGATAAAAGTGCAGGAGGGAGAAAAAATGTACGATATTATCATCATTGGCGGCGGCGTGGTCGGCTGCGCGGCAGCAAGAGAGTTATCACGTTATAAAGCCAATATCTGTGTCGTTGAAAGAGAAGAGGATGTCTGTGCAGGAACGTCTAAGGCCAACAGTGCCATTGTTCATGCAGGGTATGATGCGGAACCAGGATCATTAATGGCAAAATTAAATGTTCAGGGTAATCAGATGATGGAAGATGTGGCAAAGGAACTGGATTTTCCGTTTAAACGGATTGGTTCTATGGTTGTCTGTGTTCATGAAGAAGATATTTATATGTTGGAAGAGCTTTTAGAACGGGGAAAGAAAAATGGTGTCAAAGATCTCCGTATTGTCGATGCAAAGGAAGCTCATGAACTGGAACCGAATCTGACTGAACAGGTGGTGGCGGCCCTCTATGCACCGACAGGAGGCATTGTATGTCCATTCGGCATGACCATTGCCTTTGCGGAAAATGCAGCAGTCAACGGCGTTAAATTTAAATTAAATACGGAAGTTCAGAATATTGAAAAAATCGATGGAGGCTATGCGCTGACCACAAATAAAGGTATTCTTAAAACAAAGGTTGTTGTCAATGCGGCAGGTGTTTATGCAGATCAGTTCCACAACATGGTGAGTGAAGAAAAGATTCATATCACACCGCGACGGGGCGATTATTGTCTGTTGGATAAGACGGCCGGAAATCATGTGTCCCATACGATTTTCCCATTGCCGGATAAATTCGGTAAAGGTGTTCTCGTGACACCAACGGTTCACGGAAATCTTCTTGTCGGACCGACGGCTATTGATATCGAAGATAAAGAAGCAACAGCAACGACCCGGGAAGGACTGGATTTTGTTGTCAGCAAAGCGGGAGAGGCTGTGGCAGGGCTTCCGATGCGTCAGGTGATCACTTCCTTTGCAGGACTTCGTGCCCATGAGGATCATCATGAATTTATTATCGGCGAAGCGAAGGATGCCAAGGGCTTTGTAGATGTATCCGGTATCGAGTCTCCGGGACTTTCCAGTGCTCCGGCCATCGGTTTGATGGTGGCAGACATTGTTTCAAAGATGATGAAACTGGATGAGAATCCGGACTTTATTGCAACACGCCGGGGCATTTTAAATCCTTCTGAGCTGAGCAAAGAAGAACGGGCGAAATTGATTGAAGTGAAACCGGAATACGGCAACATTATCTGCCGTTGTGAGATGATCACAGAAGGTGAGATTTTGGATGCGATTCACCGTCCGGTGGGCGCCAGATCTTTGGACGGTGTAAAACGCCGGACCCGTGCCGGAATGGGACGGTGTCAGGCTGGATTTTGTTCACCGAGAACCATGGAGATTCTGGCAAGAGAGCTTCATGTGAGCATGGCAGATATTACCAAATCCGGCGGAGATTCCAAACTCATTGTCGGTACGGTAAAGGATAGATTATAGAAGGGATGGTGGAAGAAATGTTAAATTACGATTTGGTCATTGTCGGCGGCGGTCCGGCCGGTCTTGCGGCAGCAGCTTCTGCGAGAAAAAATGGTCTTGAAAGCATCATCATCCTGGAAAGAGATCATGAGCTTGGCGGTATTTTGAATCAGTGTATCCACAATGGTTTCGGTCTTCATACCTTTAAAGAAGAGCTGACCGGACCGGAATATGCGGGACGTTTTATTGATGAAGTGGCAGATTTAAAGATTGAATATAAATTAAATACGATGGTTATGGATATCTCGGAAAATAAAGTAGTAACGGCCATGAACCGGGAAGATGGTCTTTTTGAGATTCAGGCGAAGGCTGTTATTCTGGCTATGGGATGCCGGGAACGTCCGAGAGGCGCGCTGAACATTCCGGGTTACCGTCCGGCAGGTATTTATTCGGCCGGAACAGCACAGCGTCTGGTTAATATCGAAGGCTTTATGCCGGGCCGGGAAGTTGTTATCTTAGGTTCCGGTGATATCGGATTGATTATGGCCCGCCGTATGACACTGGAAGGAGCAAAGGTCAAAGTCGTTGCAGAACTGATGCCATTCTCCGGCGGTCTGAAACGAAATATCGTTCAGTGTCTGGATGACTTTGGTATTCCACTGAAATTAAGCCATACGGTGGTTGACATTGATGGAAAAGAGCGGGTCAAAGGCATTACTCTGGCAGAAGTGGACAGCACAGGCAAACCGATTCCGGGAACGGAAGAACATTATGACTGTGACACGCTGCTTCTTTCCTGTGGACTGATTCCTGAGAACGAATTGTCCAGAGGTATCGGCGTGGATATTGAACCGGTGACCAATGGCCCGGTGGTTAATGAAAGTCTGGAAACAAGTGTGCCGGGTGTCTTTGCCTGCGGCAATGTTCTTCATGTTCATGACCTGGTAGACTTTGTTTCTGAGGAAGCGGCCACAGCCGGACGGAATGCGGCAAAATATATTCAGAACGGCAGCAAGGAACCGGAGACAAGCCATGAAACCGTAGATCTCTGTCCGCAGGGCATTGTCCGTTATACAGTGCCTAAGACGTTGAATGTGGACCGGATGGATGATGAGATTACCGTACGTTTCCGTGTAGGTGCCGTACAGAAAAATTGTTATGTATCCACATACTTTGACGACGAACGGGTGATGCGCCGGAAGCGTCCGGTAGTTGCCCCTGGAGAGATGGAAGAAGTGAAGCTTAAAAAAGAGCAGCTTTTGAAATATCCGGATTTGAAGCAGATTATCTTTAAAGTCGAGGAGGCGTAAGAATATGGAAAAAAGAGAATTAACATGTATCGGATGCCCTCTGGGCTGCGCCGTGACAGTAGAGATGGAAGGCGGAGAAATCCTTAAAATTACCGGAAATACATGCAAGCGGGGCGAGGAATATGCGCGGAAGGAAGTGACCGATCCAACACGTATCGTAACATCGATTGTTCGGGTGAACGGCGGCAAGATTCCGATGGTTTCTGTAAAAACAAAATCGGATATTCCGAAGAGTAAGATTTTTGACTGTGCAAAGGCACTTCAGAATATCCAGGTAGAAGCTCCGGTGCATATCGGTGATATCATTGTAGAAAATGTCGCTGATACGGGTGTTTCCGTGGTAGCAACGAAAAATGTAGAAGCTTTGTAGGAAGCATGAGCCTGGTGGTGATGAAATGAACATGGAAGTATTACAAGCGATAAATGAATATCTCCACACATTTTGTATTCCTGTTGTATTGATTCGTCTGTTGTTGGCGACGGTCTGCGGCGGTATCATTGGTTTTTTCCGGAGCGTAAAAAAACGGGGGGCCGGATTTAAGACCCATATTCTCGTGTGTCTCGGAGCAACCCTGATCATGATGACCGGTGAATATACATTCCGGTTTGTATCTAACGGAACCGGCGATGTGGCCCGTATGGCGGCCCAGGTTGTCAGCGGTGTCGGCTTCCTGGGAGCGGGGACGATCATGGTGACCGGACGGAATCAGATCAAAGGGCTGACGACTGCAGCGGGACTCTGGGCCTGCTCGGGCATCGGTCTGGCCCTTGGCATTGGATTTTATTCCGGAGCCATTATTGCTACGATCATCGTATTTTTTGTTTATAATTACATGCAGAAAATCGACGAATATGCCTACGAACATTCCCGGGTCTATGATTTATATGTGGAGTTTGAGTCCAGGAAATATATTACACCGTTTATGTCGGCTGTGAAGGAAAGAGGTTTTAAATTCCTGAGCCTGGAGCTTAGCAAATCCAAGAAAAACAAGGACGATATTGTCAATGCGACCATGTCATTAGAAGTCAGCACCAAATCCAAAGGGATCGATGTACATACCTTTATTGAAGGCCTTGAAGGCGTCAATTCGGTAGAGGAAATGTAGGGCTTGACTTTTTGGATGATTTTGAATAGAATGTATTTTATATAGCAAATGTGATGAGAAAGAGGAGTAGGAACTTAACCTTTACAGAGAGGATGGCCCGGCGGCTGAAAGACCATCAAAAGAAGTGGGTTTCGAAGGTAGCTTTTGAACAGGACAGGTGAAACGTTGGTAAGTAGCCGGTCACGGGTGGTTCCGTTAAAGACTGAAGAGATATACGGGAGCAGTATTTTTCTGTATAATTAAGGTGGTAACGCGAGCTTTCGCCCTTATGGGGCGGAAGCTCTTTTTTCGCGTAAGGCATGAGCCAAGCGGGAAGATGAAGAAATCAAGCAGGAGGAAAGAAATATGCAGTTGGAGAAAACCTACAATCCGGCGGCCATTGAGGATAAGCTTTATCAGAAATGGCTCGACCATAAATATTTTCATGCGGAGGTAGACCGGAGCAAGAAACCGTTTACAATCGTGATTCCGCCGCCAAATATCACAGGGCAGCTTCATATGGGCCATGCCCTTGACAATACATTACAGGATATTTTAATCCGTTCCAAACGAATGCAGGGATATAATGCCCTCTGGCAGCCGGGAACAGACCATGCGAGTATTGCAACGGAAGTTAAGATTCTGGAAAAGTTAAAAGAAGAAGGTATCAGTAAAAAGGATCTGGGCCGGGAGGCTTTTTTGGAGAGGGCCTGGGACTGGAAAAAGGAGTATGGCGGACGTATTATCAGCCAGCTTAAAAAACTGGGTTCTTCCTGTGACTGGGACAGAGAGCGTTTTACCATGGATGAGGGCTGCAACAAGGCCGTTGAGGAAGTTTTTGTTCGTCTCCATGAAAAAGGCTTAATTTATAAAGGAGCAAGAATTATCAACTGGTGTCCGGTATGTAAGACATCAATCTCCGACGCGGAAGTTGAATATGAAGATCAGGCCGGACATTTCTGGCATATCAATTATCCGGTGGTTGGATCCGATGAAATGGTAGAAATCGCTACAACCCGTCCGGAAACCATGCTGGGTGACACGGCAGTAGCTGTACATCCGGAGGATGAACGCTATAAACATCTGATCGGTAAGAATGTCCTTCTTCCAATTGTGAATAAAGAGATTCCGGTGGTAGCGGATGAATATGTTGATAAGGAATTTGGAACTGGAGTGGTTAAGATTACTCCGGCACATGACCCAAATGACTTTGAAGTGGGTAAGAGACACAATCTGGAACAGATCAACATTATGAACGATGATGCGACCATCAACGAAAATGGCGGCAAATATGCCGGCATGGATCGTTATGAGGCCCGGAAAGCTATTGTTGAGGAACTGGATCGACTTGGTCTGCTCGTACGGATTGAGGATTATAATCACAATGTAGGTACTCACGATCGCTGTAAGACGACGGTAGAACCTCTCATCAAGCAGCAGTGGTTCGTAAAAATGGATGAACTGGCAAAACCGGCCATCGATGCGTTGAAGAAAGGCGATTTAAAATTCGTTCCTGAGCGTTTTGACAAGACCTATCTCCACTGGCTGGAAAATATCCGTGACTGGTGTATTTCCCGTCAGCTCTGGTGGGGACACCGGATTCCGGCTTATTACTGCCAGGACTGCGGCGAGATCATGGTGGCCCGCAAGGCGGATGCACCGACTGTATGCTGCAAGTGCGGCGGAACTCATATTGTTCAGGATGAAGATACACTGGATACATGGTTCAGCTCCGCTCTGTGGCCGTTCTCCACATTGGGATGGCCGGATAAGACGGAGGATTTGGATTACTTCTATCCGACAAATGTCCTTGTTACCGGTTATGATATTATTTTCTTCTGGGTTATCCGTATGGTATTCTCAGGGCTTGAGCATATGGGCGAAGTTCCATTTGATACGGTACTGATTCACGGTCTTGTGAGAGACTCCCAGGGACGGAAGATGAGTAAGTCCCTCGGCAACGGCATTGATCCTCTGGAAGTTATTGATAAATACGGCGCCGATGCACTGCGGTTTACCCTTGTTACGGGCAATGCACCTGGAAATGATATGCGTTTCTACTGGGAGCGGGTGGAAGCCAGCCGTAACTTTGCAAATAAAGTGTGGAATGCATCCCGGTTTATGCTGATGAACTTCGAGCAGGCTGAGGAAGCAGGCATTTCCATCGATAATGTCACATTGGATGATCTGACTCAGGCAGATAAATGGATTTTATCCAAAGCCAACACCCTTGCCAAAGAGGTTACGGCAAATATGGATAAATATGAACTGGGTATTGCCGTTCAGAAGCTTTATGACTTTATCTGGGAAGAATTCTGTGACTGGTATATTGAGATGGTTAAACCACGTCTCTACAATAATGAGGACACAACGAAGGCAGCAGCTCTCTGGACTTTAAAGACTGTTCTTATCCAGGCATTGAAGCTTCTTCACCCATATATGCCATTTATTACAGAAGAAATCTTCTGCAACGTTCAGGAGGAAGAAGAATCCATTATGATTTCTTCCTGGCCGGAATATAAAGACGAATGGAATTTTGAAGCCGATGAAAATGCGGTGGAAACCATTAAAGAAGCTGTCCGCGGTATCCGTAATGTGCGTACAGGAATGAACGTACCGCCGAGCAAAAAGGCAAAGGTTATCGTTGTTTCTGAGAGCGAGGATGTACGCAGGATTTTTGAGGACGGCAGAGTATTCTTTGCTGCATTGGCCCACGCCAGCGATGTGCTGATTCAGGCCGATGAAGCAGGTATCGAGAAAGATGCCGTATCTACAGTGATTCATCAGGCAGTTATTTATATGCCGTTTGCCGAATTGGTAGATATTGCTGAAGAAAAGGCCCGTCTGACCAGGGAAGTAGAAAAGCTTCATAAAGAAATTGCCAGAGCGTCAGGAATGCTGAATAACCCGAACTTTGTCAGCAAAGCGCCGGAAGCGAAGATTCAGGCAGAGCGGGATAAGCTGGAAAAATATACCCAGATGTTAAAGCAGGTTGAAGAACGATTGGAAGCTTTAAACGGATGATGAATGAGATTGTTGAATATTTGTACAATATCCCCCGGTTCGCAAGGACCGGGGGTCTTGAACAGACCCGGGAGCGTCTGAGACTTCTTGGAAGTCCGGAAAAAAGTTTTCATTATATCCATGTGGCGGGGACAAATGGCAAAGGTTCTGTCTGTGCCTATATGGAATCCTGCCTGCGAGGCTTTGGTTTTAAGACAGGTTTGTTTACATCCCCGCATCTGGTCCGCATTAATGAACGGATTCGTATCGATAATGAGGAAATCAGCGATGAGGACTTTGCCGAAGCCTTTTACAAAGTGAAAGTTTTGGTGGATGCCCAGATGGTCCAGGGAATCGCCCATCCGACTTTTTTTGAGTTTATTTATCTTATGGCTATGTGCGCTTTCCAGAAGGCCGGAATTGAGTATGGCGTCATCGAAACAGGCCTGGGAGGCCGGCTGGACCTGACCAATGCGGTGGAAGCGCCGGAACTGACAGTGATTACATCCATTGGACTGGATCATACGGCCATTCTCGGTGATACGATTGAAAAGATTGCGGGGGAAAAAGCAGGAATCATCAAGCCGGGAGTACCTCTTGTCTATTTGGCTTCCCGGCCGGAGGCGGCCCGGGTGATCGAGGCGCGGGCTGAAGAAATGTTTGGACCGGGCGAGGTATCGGAAATCCATAAAGATGGCCCGGAACGCCGGCTTTGTTATCCGGTGAGACCGGACTGGATGGAAAGTATTTCCGTAGAGGCGGGCCGGATTCGTTTCTCTTTAGAGTGTCCATATTTTCAAAAGTATGATATAATGCTTAATACCAATGGCATGTATCAGGTGGAAAATGCAGCGTTGGCGGTAACCGGCATGGAGGTTTTAAAAAAGTCTCTGGGCCGCCGCAGACCGGAAGCAGAGTTTCAAAAGAAAATCCTGTCAGGGATTGAATCGATGACCTGGCCTGGCCGGATGGAATCTGTGGGTGAAAATATTTATGTGGATGGAGCCCATAATGACGATGGTATCCGGGAATTGGTGCATTCCATTGAAAGTGTCTTTCCAAACAAAGATATTTATCTGGTATTTGCCGTGGCGGAAGATAAGGATTATCAGGAAATGGTGCGCCATTTGTGTTTACTGAAAGGGCTGAAAGGGGTCATTGTCACAGAGATTGACAATGGACGCCGTAGAGACTTCCATGAAGTGATGGAAGATTTTCAGAAAAACTGGCATGGAAATATTCAGGGCACATATAATGTAAGTGAGGCCATTGTAAACGGACAGGCATGGAAAGGAAACGATGGTATCCTCATATGCACAGGCTCGCTCTATCTGGTTGGCCATGTGAAAGAGCTTCTGGGAGGAGATTTAGATGATTAACTTTGACGAAGAACTAAAAAAATACAAACCGAGTCTGGAAGTGGATCAGGCGGAAGAGGCGATTCAGCGAAACGACCTCAGAGATGTGGTAGACATTGTTGAGGAGATGCTTCAGGAATTCCGCAATGATCCAAAGCGCTTTAAGCAGTTTTAGGAGGGACGTCTATGAATTGTCCAAAATGCGGCACGCCCCTTGAAAATACATACCGTTGTCCGAAGTGTGAATACGAAGAACCAACGATGAAGCGGATTATCCGGGCTTCCAATTATCACTATAATGTGGGATTGAGCAAGGCGAAAATCCGGGATTTGAGCGGCGCGATCACTTCACTTCAGATGAGTTTAAAATATAATAAGCGAAATACAGATGCACGGAATCTTCTTGGACTGGTTTATTTCCAGATGGGAGAGACGGTGTCTGCTCTGAGTGAATGGGTCATCAGCGTCCATTTTCAGAGCAAGGGAAATGTTGCCCGGAATTATATTAAAAAAGTTCAGAATAATCAGGGGCAGCTTCAGGTGATCAATAATACGATTCAGAATTATAATCTCGCTTTAAAATATCTGGATGAAGGTAATGGAGACCTGGCGATTATCGAACTGAAAAAAGTGGTGAATCTGAATCCGAATTATATTCGGGCCTACCAGCTCCTGGGACTTTTGTATATCCAGCATAAGCAGTATTCTGCGGCGAAGAAGATATTATCCCGGGCATTGAAACTGGACCGGAATAATATTACGACGGTCCGCTATATGAATGAACTGGTCGGATATTCCCGGCAGAAACGCAAAGGCAAGGATATTGAACGGGAAAGAGCCGCCTATGTTCAGATTAAAGACCCGAATCCGATCGTTATCGAGCGGACATCCGGCGGCTATACGGATTTTAGTACAAGCACCCTGTCCTTTGTCAATATTTTGATCGGTATTATCATCGGCGCTGCGGTGGTCGGTTTGCTGGTGGTACCGTCCATCCAGAAAACGAAGGCGGCAGAATATAATAAAGCTGTCGTGGAGTACAGCAGTCAGATTTCTGAGAGAAATAAAGAGATTACCACACTCCAGAACCAGGTGGATGCACTGACCAATGAAAATGACGGGCTGAAGAACAGTGCGGATACGACGAGTCAGGCAGACAGCGGAAAAAATCAGGAATTGTTGATACAGGCCATGAAATCCTATCTGGATAATGACTTTGTGACATCGGGAACTGTGTTGGCCGATGTGGATAAAACCCTTCTGGATAGTCAGGATGCCCAGGCTGTTTATGATTTCCTGCTGGCAAAGACGAGGGATACGGTAGTGAATCAGCTTTATGCGGAAGCTTACGAGTATTATGACCAGAAGGACTATATGAATGCAGTCACCTATTTCCGGAAGGTTCTGAATCTGAATGGAGATTCGGTGGAAGCATGGTTCTATATGGGTCGTTCCTACCAATATCTGACGGATTTTGAGCAGGCACGAAATTGTTACAATACGATTATTAATAATTACGGTGACAGCGACTATGCCGGTGATGCCGGTTCTTATTTGAGCCAGATTGAAAACAGGGCGTCAGAAAGTACGGCGTCGGAAGACCAGATATCCGGTGAACAGCCGGCGGAGGGTGAGCCGGCCGAAGGCGAATAAAAATTAAATTGGCGGAACAAAAGATGAGAAACTCACACATATGGGGGTCTCATCTTTTTTTATTTGGGAGGTATGGTATGGAAATGGAATATCAGGTGAAGGGGCCGTATCTGATCATCCGGGTGGGGAGGGAGCTGGACCACCATCAGGCAGAGCATATACGGCAGATGATGGAGAAAATCGGCAGGGAAAGAGATATCCGAAATATAATTTTTGATTTTTCAAAAACAACATTTATGGACAGTTCCGGCGTGGGAATGCTGATCAGCAGATACAGGGACCTTTCCATGAGCGGAGGAACGGTGTGTGCAGCCGGAGTCTGCCCGGCGGTGGAGAAACTTTTTTATGTTTCCGGCCTGCACAAAATCATTCGGGTCTATTCGGAAGTGGAGGATGTTTTTAATGGGCAAAAATGAGATGAAAGTAATATTTGGAAGCTGTTCGGAAAATGAAAGTTTTGCGAGGATGGTCATATCGGCCTTTGTGTCCCGTTTGGACCCTACACTGGAAGAATTGGCAGACATTAAGACCGCGGTCTCAGAGGCGGTGACGAATAGTATTATTCATGGCTATGGCGGCGGACCAGGGGAGATTGAAATGCGCGGCCGGATCAATGAGAGGGAGGTGTCTGTGGAAATTGTGGATTTTGGAGTGGGGATTGAAAACATTGAGAAGGCTATGGAGCCGATGTTTACATCAAGGCCGGATATTGATCGTTCGGGTATGGGATTCGCTTTTATGGAAGCGTTTATGGATGATTTAGAGGTAGAGTCCGAACCGGGAAAGGGAACCCGTATCATTATGAAAAAGAGACTGGGAGTGGTCTGAAAATCTATGGAATTTCTTGAATTGCTTTTAGCCGCAAAATCGGGGGATAAAGAGTCAAGAGATTTACTTGTAGAAAAAAATATGGGACTTGTGTGGAGTGTGGTACGCCGTTTTTCCCACAGGGGCTATGAACCGGAGGATTTGTTTCAGATTGGCGTTATCGGCCTTATAAAGGCTATTGATTATTTTGATACGAGCTATGACGTTCGGTTCTCTACCTATGCAGTGCCGATGATTTCCGGGGAAATAAAGCGATTTATGCGGGATGACGGGATGATCAAGGTAAGCCGTTCGCTGAAAGAATATTCCTGGAAAATCCAGAAAGCCAGAGAAGAATTGAATCATAAAAATGGCCGGGAAGCATCTTTAAGTGAATTGTGTGCCTGTACCGGATTGGAGCCGGAGGATGTGATCTCAGCCATGGAAGCCGGCTGCGAAGTGGAATCTTTAAATAAAGTGATTTTTCAAAGTGACGGTCAGCCGGTATGTCTGTCGGACAAGCTGGTGGAAAAAAGGGACAGCCACGGAGAACTTCTGGATCATCTGCTCATTGAAGAATTGCTGAAAAATCTGGATGAACGGGAACGTGAACTGATTATTTTGCGTTATTACTGTAATGAAACTCAGAGTAAGATTGCCGAACATTTCGGCGTTTCTCAGGTACAGGTTTCCCGCATGGAAAAGCGGATTTTAAAACGAATGAGGGAGATCATAGGAACGTGAGAATAGATAGAATTGGGATTGCATTTTACCTGTATTTGGGTGTATTATAAAGGTGCGGGTATGCGCCCGAAAGGATTATATTAAGGATTACATCGAGGAGGAATTTTAGTATGAAAATCAGTTTATTAGAGCCAATTGGGGTTTCACAGGCTGTATTGGATGAACTTTCACAGGGGTTAAAAGACAGGGGTCATGAATTTTGTTTTTATGATACAAAGACGACGGATGTAGAGGAATTGAAAAGACGTACAGCCGGCTGCGATATTGTGATGATCGCTAATAATCCGTATCCGGCAGAAGTTGTAGAGTCTGCGGACGCATTAAAGATGATTTCCGTAGCATTTACAGGAATCGACCACATTGGCGTACAGGCTTGCAAAGATAAAGATATTATGATCTGTAATGCCGCCGGATATTCCAACCAGACCGTGGCTGAGTTAGTGATCGGTATGGCGATCGACGGTCTCAGAAACGTGGCAAAGGCCAACGATGTTGTACGTAAAGGCGGCACAAGTGCTGGTATTGGCGGTCGTGAAATCTGCGGACGTACCGTAGGTATCATCGGTCTTGGAAAGATCGGTATGGTTGCTGCAAAACTGTTCCTGGCTTTTGGAGCAAAGGTTATCGCTTATAACCGGAGCCAGTCTGAAGAAGCAAAGGCTCTTGGAATTGAATATAAGTCACTGGAAGAAGTGTTATCCGAAAGTGATATCGTATCTTTGAATATGCCTTTAAATGACAGCACACGGGGATTCATCAGTGCAGATAAGATCGCACTTATGAAACCGGATACCGTATTTATCAACTGTGCCCGCGGACCGATTGTGGATAATGAAGCCCTTGCAAAGGCATTGAATGAGGATAAATTAGGATTTGCATGTCTGGACGTATTTGATATGGAACCTCCGATTCCGGAAGATTATCCGATTCTTCATGCAAAGAATACACTGCTGACACCGCATCAGGCATTTATTTCTGAAGAATCTATGATTCGCCGTGCGAAGATTGTCTTTGATAATGTTTACGCATATCTTGACGGCGCACCGATGAATGTGTGCAAATAGACGGCTTCAATAGATTTTGGGTCTTCATGTAAATAAGTTTTAACGAATACATCTTTTGAAAAAACAAGCATTTTTTTCAAAAGATGTATTTTTTTTTGTTGGACAGGAATAATAAGGCTCAAAGGAGTGATGAAAATGCGCGAAACACGGGGTTTTAAAATTTTCATATGCCTGATATTGACAGCCGCTGTCCTGGTCCTCTGGATGTATATGTGGAACCATTGGACATCCAATGTGGGACAGACGACTTATAAGGACGCGGTATTTGTGGACAACGGAGACTGTGGTCCGGTGAATTCGGACGTTGGATATGATATCCGGGAGGAAGGAGCGGAGAGCTTTTGGAGCGTTTAAAAACAGATATCTATATTAAATTAGATGCTCACGTCCGGGTAAGTCAGAATGACGTTCGGCTGGCAGATATGGCCAGTGTCTATTGTGCTGACGAAAAAATGAAAGGCCAGGCGGAAAATGTTCTGGTTTTTTCTTTTGATAAAGAGGATGGAGAGAAAGAAGTTATCTCTATTCTTTATATTTACGAGATGATCGAGCAGGCTATGGGGAAGGATATCCAGCTTCATTCCATCGGGGAAAGCGATTGTCTGGTAGATTTAATCTCCGGGAAAAGGCCCTCAAAATTTTTGGGGGTTTTGCAGGTCGCCTTTGTCAGTCTTGTGACTTTTTTTGGAGCAGCTTTTTCAATAATGACTTATAATGAGGATGCGGGTGTGGACGATGTGTTCAATACCCTGTATGAAATGTTTATGGGACCGGACAGCGGAAACGGTGTACTGGAATTCACTTATTCCATAGGTATTGCCCTTGGAATTCTAGTATTCTTTAATCATTTTGAAAAGAAAGGCCGCCGCAATCCCACAGCGATGGAAATTCAGATGGATAAATATGAGCAGGATATGGTGGATGCCTATGTCAAATCTTCCGACCGCCGGGGCAAATCACTGGATGTGGAGGAGTAGGATATGAAAAACATTGGACTGGCTGTGATTGGGGCTTCCTCCGGATTTACGGTGGCGGCCGCACTGTTTGCCTTGATTGCTACGATCGGTGTTTTGAGCCGTCTGGCCCAGGTGACGCATAGTGCCAAACATATTCGATGGTATGAGGTCTGCTTTATGGCCGGAGGTATCATTGGAAATGTTCTTTATGTGTATCAGTGGCCGATTCCTGTCGGTTTGTCGGTAATGATGGAAGCTTTTGGGCTGTTTATTGGGATTTATGTCGGCTGCTTTATCGGAGCGCTGGCCGAAGTGGTGAACGTCTTTCCGATTTTGTTTCACCGATTGAGGATTCGGCAGGGGTTGAAAGCTTTTATATGGGCGATAGCTTTTGGAAAGGCTGTCGGCGGTATTATAGATTTCTTTGTGTAAGGAGGAGATTTGAGTGGAGAAAAAAGAATATCAGGAGTACGTGGAAAATGTGACGCCGAAGGTCAATGGCTGGCTGTCATTTTGCAAAGCCTTTGTCAGCGGCGGGATTATCTGTGTAATTGGCCAGTGTTTGTGTACCTGGTTTAAATCCCAGGGAATGATGCACACCCTGGCCAATAATTATACAACACTTATTTTGATTTTAGCCAGTGTTCTTCTGACCGGATTTAATCTGGTCGGGCCAATCACAAAGTTTGCCGGGGCCGGATATTTGGTGCCGATTACCGGCTTTGCCAATTCAGTGGCATCCTGCGCCATTGAATTTAAGCGGGAAGGACAGGTTTTTGGTATCGGCAGCCAGATATTTAATATTGCCGGGCCGGTCATTTTATATGGCATTGTGACGAGCTGGTTTTTTGGGATGATCTATTGGATTTTAACGAGTATAGGGCTTGTGTGAGAGGAATATTTGCGGATGTGTGTTGACATGGGATAGGAGGTATATTTATGGAAAAGAAAAGACAGGGAAGGTATACGGTGATTTTTGAAAGGCCGCCGCTTATTCGCAGCTATGCGGCAGTTGTCGGACAAAAAGAGGCGGAAGGACCGCTGGGCAGTTATTTTGATACTGTGTGTGAGGATCCGATGATGGGACGGGACAGCTGGGAAGAGGCCGAAGGGGAACTCCAGTATACAGCCGTCTCAAAAGCACTGGATAAGGCATTTTTGCGGCCGGAGGATGTGGAATACATTTTCGCCGGGGATTTATTGGGGCAGACGATTGCCAGTTCCTTTGGTCTGATGGAACTCCAGATTCCCCATTTCGGACTTTACGGGGCCTGTTCAACCATGGGAGAATCCTTAAGTCTGGCATCTATGGCTATTGACGGCGGCTTTGCAGACCGGGTAGTGGCGGTCACATCCAGTCACTTTGCCAGTGCGGAAAAACAGTTTCGGTTTCCTCTTGGCTATGGTAATCAAAGGTCGTTGGCGGCTACGTGGACGGTGACGGGCAGTGGCGCGGTTATTCTGGAAAATTCAAAAGAATGTTCGGAGCAGGCGGCGGAAAAGTGTGTGCGTATTGCTGCTATTACGACAGGAAAGATCATTGATTATGGCATTAAGGATTCTCAGAATATGGGGGCCTGCATGGCGCCGGCGGCAGCCTTTGTCATTTCCAGTCATCTGAAGGATATGGGCCGAAAACCAGAGGACTACGACCGGATCATTACGGGGGATCTGGGGACCATTGGTCAAAAGATTTTATTTGAATTGATGCGGGAAGAAGGTTTTGAAATCGAGGGCAGTCATATGGACTGCGGTATAGAGATTTTCGACCATGAAACTCAGGATACCCATGCGGGCGGCAGCGGCTGCGGATGTTCGGCGGTCACATTATGCAGCTACATCATGAATCAGATGGAAACCGGAAAATGGAAGCGGGTGCTTTTTGTGCCGACAGGGGCGCTCTTGTCAAAAATCAGTTTTAATGAGGGACTTAGTATTCCGGGAATTGCCCATGGTGTAGTGCTTGAAAAGGACTGATGGTTGGTCTATAATAGATACATTAGGATAAAATGTTGAAGGAGCGATGACGATGAAATTCCATTTTGCCGAGCGTCTTGACAGCTTTGAGGCGGGAATATTTGCCATTTTAAATGAAAAGAAAGAAGAACTTCTGCGTCAGGGAAGAGAAGTTTATAATCTGTCCGTGGGAACGCCGGACTTTAAACCGGCTCCCCATGTGATGGAGGCTTTTTGTAAAGCCTGTGAGGATCCGGAAAACTATAAGTATTCTCTGGTGGATATGCCGGAACTTTTGGATGCGGTGGCCGGACATTATGAGCGGCGGTATGGTGTACATATTGAACATGATGAAATCATGTCGATCAACGGTTCTCAGGAGGGAATTGCTCATATTGCCATGGCACTGTGTGATGCGGGGGATATCGTACTTGTGCCGAATCCGGGGTATCCGATTTTTTCGGTTGGACCATTTCTGTGCGGGGCAAGGACGGTGACCTATGATCTGCATCCGGACAATCATTTCCTGCCGGATTTTGACAGCATTCCAGAGGCTGTGGCAAAGAAAGCTAAATTTATCATTGTTTCTTATCCGCTGAATCCGGTCTGTGTGACGGCAAATGATGCGATGTATGAAGAGCTTATCCGCTTTGCAGAGAAATATGAAATCATTGTACTGCATGATAATGCTTACTCGGATATCATTTACGGGGGAAGAAAGGGCGGTTCCTTCTTAGCCTATGAAGGGGCGAAGGATGTTGGCGTGGAATTTTATTCCCTGTCCAAATCCTATAATCTGACCGGGGCCCGGATTTCCTTTGTTGTAGGGAATAAAGAGATCGTCAGCAAGTTTAAGACGGTTCGTTCTCAGATTGATTACGGTGTTTTCAAACCGGTACAGTATGGTGCCGTTGCCGCTTTAAATGGTCCGCAGGACGCAGTTCTGGCCCAATGTGAGGAATATGAGCGTCGAAATCATGCGCTTTGCGGGGGCTTACGCAGTATCGGCTGGAATGTTCCGGACAGTGAGGGAACCATGTTTGCATGGGCTCCGATTCCTGAAGGATATGAATCCTCGGACCAGTTTTGTATGGAACTGGCGGAAAAGGCCGGAGTACTCTGTACACCGGGAAGCAGTTTTGGCAGCCTTGGTGAAGGTTATGTTCGTTTTGCTCTGGTACGGGATGTTCCGACAATGGAAAAGATTGTACGGATTATCGATGAAAGCGGTGTTCTGAAGAAGTAGGTTTTGTCAAATACATACTTTGGCGGTTTTTGCACATACTTTCCATATGGGTCTGCAGACGGAAGCGGGATGCCGTTGTCTGTGTATATGAATATGGAAAGGAAGATTAAAATGATGTTTGTCAAAGCATTTCTCGTGGGCGGTTTGATCTGCGGGCTGGTTCAGATTTTGATGGACCGGACGAAATTGCTGCCGGGAAGAATCATGGTATTGCTTGTTTGTCTTGGTATCACTGCCGGTGTGTTGGGTATTTATAAGCCGCTGGTGGATTTCGCCGGAGCGGGAGCTACTGTGCCTCTTTGCGGGTTTGGTTATACCCTGTGGGAAGGCGTTCGGAATGCCATTAATGAAGAAGGATTTATCGGCGTATTTAAAGGTGGATTTAATGCTTCTTCAATAGGAATCAGTGCTTCGCTGCTGATATCTTATCTGGCGTCCCTGATTTTTAACCCGAAGATGAAAAAGTGATAAGTGGAATAATAGAAATTTGCTAAAATGAAGATGTTGATGGCACTGCCTACTCTGAATATGTCTCAGAGTAGGCAGTGTTTATTTGTATCACAGACAAAATAACCCCCTGCTCTGCAGGGGGAGGGTAGATCTTTAGATAAATGCCCTTTGAGTGAATATTATCCCCCTTGGGAGCCACCTGTTTCCCGCTTGAGAGCCACCCGGAAATGGTATTTTCCACCTTCAGAGCCACCACTACATATTGTGGCAGCACACATGTTTGATTTCTTTATAAAACTCTTTATAGTTGTTATTGGAGAACTGCAGCTGCAGTATCTCCAAATAATCTATTGAGGAGGTCTTTTTATGTTCAAAAAGACAAAAGTCAGAAGTATCCTGGAACTTCTGGGGAAAAACTTAAGCGCAAGGGAGGTGTCAAAAGTTTTAGGTGTATCCAGAAACACCGTTGCCGAAGTGCAGGCATTATTCTTACAGTCGGGTAAATCTTGGGATGATATTTCAGAGTGGGATGATGACAGGCTCTACGGGTTGTTTTATCCTGATAAGTTTAAATATAAGCCCAGATATGCACCGGTTGATTATTCCTATGTCCATAAGGAACTGAAGAAGACAGGTGTCACAGAGAAACTCCTCTGGGAAGAATACTGTGCCCGGTGCAGGAAAGACGGGGTGACCTCGTGTTCTTACATAACATTTGCCAAAAACTATAAGAAATTCACGGCAGATAAAAACTATACAAGCCACATAGAACACAAACCCGGATTAGAGGTTGAAGTAGACTGGTCAGGTCCTGCAATGGGCTACACAGAGCCTGACACCGGAGAGCGCGTGACCGCATACCTTTTTGTTGCGACACGGCTATACAGCCAGATGTGCTATGTGGAAGCCACGGCAGGCATGGATGAAAAGGCATGGCTTTCCTGCCATGTGAACATGTTCCAATTCTTTGGCGGTACGCCGGTAAAGATTGTCTGTGACAACCTGAAAACCGGAGTGATCTCGCATCCTAAAAGAGGCGAGATCGTGCTGAATGAAGCCTATCTTTCCCTTGGTGAGTATTATTCCGTTGCCATCATGTCCACAGGAGTTAAAAAGCCGAAACAGAAAGCAAGCGTTGAGGGTTCTGTAGGTAAGATTGCTACGGCTGTCATCGCAAAACTCAGGAACGATTCATTCACATCCTTATCCGGATTAAATGCCGGAATTCGGAAAGCAGTAAAAGAATTCAATGGCAGACCTTTCTAGAAACGTCCCGGTAGCCGCCAGAGCATCTTTGAAGTGGAAGAGAAACCGTATCTGATAACTCTTCCGCCTGTCCCTTATGAAGTCTGTGAATGGTCTTACGGGCATAAAGTCGGCAGCAATTCACATATCTGGTGGAACAAAGGCCAGTATTCCGTTCCATGCAGATATATAGGATACGGGGTGGATGTCAAATTCAACAGCCACCTTGTATTTATTTATCATAACAGGACAGAGATAGCAAAGCATCAGATACTTCCGAAGCATCTGGCAAACGGAATGCGGACAGACGAATCACATCTTCCTTTCCCGCTCCGGAAAAATCTGTCAGTGGATGCCCTCCGTGACAGAGCAAGGGAGACAGGACCTAAAACTTTCGAGGTGATCCGCAGGATGTTTGACGAGGCAAAAGTGGAAGAACAGCCCGTGCAGACAGCAAAAGCAATACTCTCCATAGCTGATATATATTCACCGGAGATCCTTGAAAAAGCATGTGACAAGGCGCTAAGCAAGTACCATATGCCTTATTACAGAACCATTTATTCCCATGCAAAAAACATCAACAGTGAGAAAGAAGTTACTGAATTTAAAGAAAACAATAAGAAATCCGGGATTGTCAGAGGTGCGGATTACTACAGAAAAGGAGACAGCAAATGAACATTGAAATAAAAAAGAGTTTATCAGTACTGGAACTTGGCGACCTTGCAAGAATAATAGAAATGCAGGAAAAGGACATAAAGCTTGTGGACTTAAGCTACGAAAAGCGTCTGGAACTGCTCCTTGAAACACTGATACAGGAACGGGAGAACAGGCTCATAAACAGGCTTATCAAGAATGCATATTTTAAATATCCTTCTGCAAGCCTTGAATCACTTGATTACGATTCGAGACAGATAAAAAAGTCCACGCTCCTGAATCTGGGAACAATGGGATTTGTCTCCAACGCAACAAACCTTGTTATCACCGGACCGACCGGTGCGGGTAAGACTTACCTTGCATGCGCCCTGGGCGTGGAAGCATGCAGACAGACTTACAGGGTCTTATATATCTGGATGCCTGACCTGATGCGCAACTTTGAGAATCAGAGCGATAACCTCAGGGAGTTGACAAAATACAGGAAGAGAATCGGAAACTATCAGATCCTTATCCTTGATGAGTGGCTGAACTATAAGCTTTCTGAGAAGGATGCCAAGAACCTCTATGAACTGTTTGAACAGCGAAGCGGAAATAATTCCACCATCTTTGTCGGACAGTATCCTGTCGATGAATGGCATGGAAGGCTAGGAGGAGGGACACAGGCGGATTCTATCATGGACAGGATCATCCATAATGCCTATGAAATCCCTGCAAATGAAACAAACTTAAGAAAACTGTATGATTCAAGGAAGCTAAAGAAGCTTGTTGACGAGATAGAAGCATAATCATCTGAACGTGGTGTATCTGATTCTGATCCTGCTATGTTTTTAAGCGGCAGGGGCAGTACCACTATATCTTGTGTCTGGGGTGGCTCCCAAGGAAGAAACTTCCGGGTGGCTCTCAAGCAGGAAACAGGTGGCTCCCAAGGGGGATAATATTCATATACTACATAAAATACAGGCAACGTAAAAACTGCCAGTAGGTCGTACCTACTGGCAGAAAAGAGCAATTGAATCAGCCTACCGGTGTTGGAGCGGTAGGATCAGTTGGTGTCACCGGCGGTTCGGTTGTCGGCGGCGTTGTACTCGGGTCCGTAGAGGAAGTTGTTTCACTCTCTTTTGTTTCGGTTTCCGGTTCACATTTACATGTATATGCTGGAATCTCCGATGAAGAACTATATTCTCTGTATGTTGTACTTGGAGAATTCTCACCGGCAAGCCCGCCGCAGACATTACAGATCGTTGCACCGATGTGGTCGTTACAGTAGCCGCTTGGCAGAGAATTCAGGTCAAAGTATTCGGTAATCGCCGTACATACGGAAGTTCCTACAAGTTTGCCGGACTTAGAGCAGACAGTCCGTGTACCCACAGAATCCGGAACGGTGAAGGATGTCGGTTCATAACCGCATTCGGCATTGATACGGCGCATGATTTTTGCCCATAAAAGTTCATGTTCTGTTTCACTTAACTGGCCTTCCATGGAGTAGCTCTGATCGTAGCCGAGCCAGATACCGGCGGTCAGATATGGGGTATAGCCCACGAACCAAAGGTCCTTACTGTCACTGGTTGTACCGGTCTTACCGGCAATATCCATGCCGTCGTAGGTCTGACAGGAAGTACCTGTTCCCTGGGTCACAACGTCCTGCATGGCACTGGTCAGCAGGTAAGCGGTAGACTCTTTGATGACCTGTTCGCCTTCCGGATTCGTGTTGTCGAGAAGGACGTTGCCGTCTCTGTCAACGACTTTAGAGTAGAATACCGGACGGACATATTTGCCGCCGTTGGCAATAGCGGCGTAAGCCCCGGTCATTTCCAGGTTGGTTACACCATAAGTTAAACCGCCAAGGGCGAAGGATTCTACATAGTCACTGTCGGTTAAAGTGGTAATACCAAGTTTGCGGCAGTAGTCAATGGCCAGTTCAGGAGTAACATCTTCTACGAAGAATTTGGTCGTTACAACGTTCATGGATTGGGTAATGGCCTTACGCACTGTTGTCAGACCCCAGTAACCGGAATACCAGTTGCTCGGTGTATAACCGGCCGGTGTTGTGTACGGTGCGTCATTTTTTGTACTTGCCAGTGTCAGTCCGGCCGCATCAAGTCCCGGAAGGTAACATCCGAGAACTTTGAAACAGGAACCTGGCTGACGGGTAGACTGGGTTTCGCGGCTGAAGGATAAACTTTCCTTCTTTTCATTTCGTCCGCCGGCAATGGCTTTAACCTCGCCGGTTCTCTGGTCCATCAATACAAAGGAGGATTGGAGAGCATATGGCTGGTCAAAGGTTTCCGCAAGGGTATTTTCGGCGGTAATGCCCAAAGCTTCTTTATAATGGTTGATATCACCCCAGGCCTGGTCTGCATTATCGTAAAGCAGACGGAAGCTGGAGTTTTCGTTGTTCCAATACCAGTACTGCATAGTCATCTGGTCATAGTTGGAGACGCTTCCGTCTTCTTCCTGAACGGAGCAGCGCCAGTTCAGGCCAAGAGCATTGTGATAGCCAAAGTTGGAATCATCATGATATTCTTCATCAACGATATTCTGCATCTGGTTATCCTGGGCCAGATATACTTTCAGACCTCCGCCGTAAAGCTTGTTGATGGCCTGATCTTCTGTGTAACCAAGCTGATCCTGGAGGTCCTGAAGTACCTGACGGATAGCAGCGTCTTCATAATAAGTGAAGATCGTTTTTTCTTCACTCTGTTCTTCGGCGTGGGCTGCGATACGGGTGTAAACGTCATCAGCCATCGCCTCGTCATATTCTTCCTGGGTCAGATAACCTTCATCAAGCATGTTCTTTAAGGTCTTATCCCGACGCTCTTTGTTATTTTCCGGATAATAAATCGGGTCATACCAGGTCGGACTCTTGGCGATACCGGCAAGAACAGCCGCCTCAGAAGCATTGACTTCGGAACAGGATTTGCCAAAATATCTCTGGGAAGCAGCTTCAACGCCATAGGTGGAGGCGCCCAGATTGATGGTATTTAAGTAGGCTTCCAGGATCTGGTCCTTGGTCATGTTTTTTTCAAGTTCAAGGGCGAGATACTGTTCCTGAAATTTACGTTTAAATTTTAAGAGAAGCGATGATTCATCACCGCCGCCGAAAACATTGATTTTCAGAAGCTGCTGAGTAATCGTACTGGCGCCTTCGGAAAAGTCACCGGAGGTAATACCGACAACGAAGGCACGGACGATACCTTTCGGGTCAATACCGTTATGTTCTCTGAAACGTGCATCTTCCAGAGCGATAAATGCATTCTGGAGAACTTCCGGCATGTCGCTGATACTCTTCTGGATACGATTGGTTTCCGGCTGATAAAGCTGAGTCAGCAGGTTGCCGTCCCTGTCATAGATAAAGGACTTATAACCTTCAGGAATAACATCTTCCACGCTGATCAGAGGGGCGCTGTCCAAAACACCTCTTAAGCCTCCGACGGCCGCGGCGACACCCATGACACCGACAGCAATTAAGGCGAAAATAAATATGCGGAATATATTAAAACTGACTTTGTGCTTGGCTTTAGGGATATCAGAACGTACGTGTTTTTCTTTTTTATGCGTTCCGTGTTTACTGTAGTCCATAAAATTATAGCCTCCTTTACAAATGTACATTATAACAAAGATATGCAGTGAAAGCAAAGAAAATTTTGAATTATCGCTGATTTAATGGTACACTGTCTAATATATCATATAAACGTGAAATAAATGTGAAAGGATACCACAGAATGAATGGAATAAAAATTGTTTATCAGGGCGGTGAAGGAGAGATTGTTGAAAAAAAATCTCGTTTTATAGCAACAGTATGCCCGGTTGATTCGGAAGAAGACGCGGTCGGGTTTATAGAAAAAATAAAAAAGAAATACTGGGATGCCCGGCATAATTGCCATGCCTTTGTGGTTGGAGAGAGAAATGAGATTTCCAGATGCAGTGATGACGGAGAACCGTCAGGGACGGCAGGAAAACCCATGCTGGATGTACTTCTGGGGGCAGGGCTCCATAATGTCTGTGTTGTCGTTACCCGGTATTTCGGCGGAACTCTTTTAGGAACCGGAGGCCTTGTGCGGGCTTATAGCCAGGCTGTTCAGGAGGGACTGGCAAACAGTCTGATTGTAGAGAAAATTATGAGCTGTCGAATGAAAATTTATACAGATTATAATGGGATTGGAAAAATTCAGTATATTCTGGGAAAGAGTCGGGCGGTTACTGTAAATACGGAGTATACGGAACGTGTTATCGTAGAAATATTGATAGAAAATGGGTATACGGACCAGCTTTGTAAAGAAATCGTGGAGGCAACCAGCGGAAAAGCCGGGATAGAGAAAATTGGAGAATGCTATTGTGCAGTAGCCGATGGAGAAGTTATTGTATTTTGAGTGCATTTTTATGCGAAAATACTTGCATTTTATGGAGTATTCATTGTATACTGTAGAATGTTAAATATTTAGATATCATTTATCAGGAGGAGAGAAACAATGAAAAAAATGGTAAGTTTAGCATGTGTGATGGCTCTGGCTGTATCCATGATGGCTGGCTGCAGCTCCAAAAGTGAAGAGACAAAAGCAGCAGAGACAACTGCCGATACAGTAGCAGAAACAACAGCAGAAACAGCAGGCGAAAGCGCAGCAGCCGGAGATTCCGGTAAATTGATCATGGCTACAGAGGCTGGTTTTGCTCCATATGAGTATACAGAAGATGGAGAAACAGTAATTGGTGTGGATGTGGATATTGCCAATGAAATCGCAAAAGCTATGGGTAAAGAACTGGAGATCCAGAATATGACTTTCGACGGTGCATTGCTGGCTGTACAGCAGGGCGTTGTTGATTTTGCAGCAGCAGGTATTTCTGTAACACCGGACCGTCAGGAAGAAATGGATTTCACTATCGAATATGCCACTTCCAAACAGGTAGTCGTTGTGAAAAAGGATGCCGGAAAGATCGGCTCCGTAGAAGATGTAAAAGAAGGAACTGTTGTCGGTGTTCAGATGGGAACAACAGGCGATTTTTATTGCACAGACGATCTGGGATGTGAAGTAAAACAGTTCAGCAAATATGCGGAAGCAGCTCTGGAACTTAAAAATGATAAGTTAGACTGTATCGTTATGGATTCTCTGCCGGCTGAACAGCTTGTAGCTGCCAATGACGATCTGGAAATCCTTGACGGTGAGCTTTTCACAGACAAATATGCCATCGCAGTAAAGAAAGGCAATACAGAGCTTCTTAATCAGATTAATGAAGTATTACAGCAGCTCATTGATGAAGGTAAGATTGACGAATTTACGATCAATCATACAACAAAATAAGATTTGAGGTAATGATGTGGGTAATTGGTTAATATCAGCATGGGAAAGAATTGAAAAAGCATTTTTTGTGAGCGACCGATATGTGGCTTATCTGAATGGTTTTAAGACGACTTTGATCATATCACTTTTTGCAGTATTGCTTGGTGTGGCTGTCGGATTGATTCTGGCTATTATCAAGTATACAGCAAATCATGTAGAGAAAAATATCATATTGACCCTTCTCAACTGGATAGCCAATATCTATATCGGTATTATCCGGGGAACGCCGGTTTATGTTCAGCTTTTGATCATTTATTTTATCATCTTTGCGAAGATGAATACATCGCCGATCGTGGCGGCTGTTCTCTGTTTCGGTATTAATTCCAGTGCCTATGTGGCGGAGATCATCCGTGCGGGAATTGAAGCTGTGGATGCCGGACAGATGGAAGCAGGCCGTTCCCTTGGTCTTGGCTGGGGACAGACGATGGTCAGTATCATTATGCCGCAGGCGATTAAAAATATCCTTCCGGCTCTTGGCAACGAATTTATCGTACTGATCAAGGAAACAGCCATTGTCGGAACCATTGCGGTACGGGATGTGACCAAAGCCGCCCAGAATGTAGGCGCGATCACTTACGATCTGCTGCCGCCGCTTTTGATCACGGCGGCCATGTATTTGGTGGTTGTTATTATCCTGACAAAATTATTGTCAATGTTTGAAAGGAGGCTGGCCCAGAGTGATCGACGTTAAACATCTTGACAAAGTCTTTGGTGACAATCACGTTCTTAAAGACTTAAACGAACATATCGAGCAGGGTGAAAAGGTCGTTATCGTCGGACCTTCCGGCTCAGGAAAAAGTACATTTTTGCGATGCCTGAATTTAATGGAAAAGCCGACTTCCGGACATATTGTATTTGAAGGTAAGGATATTACCGAGGCCAAATCCAAAGAAGTCAATCAGATTCGCCAGAAGATGGGAATGGTATTTCAGCATTTTAATCTGTTTCCTCATTTAACGATTAAAGATAATATCACGCTGGCTCCGGTGAAGCTTAAAATTATGACAAAAGAAGAGGCGGACAAGAAAGCGATGGAACTTTTGAAACGGGTTGGTCTTGAGGATAAGGCCGATGCCTATCCGGCCCAGCTTTCCGGTGGTCAGAAACAGCGTATCGCCATTGTCCGCAGTCTGGCAATGAACCCGGAAGTCATGCTCTTTGACGAACCGACATCGGCGTTGGATCCGGAGATGGTCGGCGAAGTGCTTGATCTGATGAAACAGCTTGCAGATGATGGTATGACGATGGTCGTTGTTACCCATGAGATGGGCTTTGCCAGAGAAGTAGCTTCCAGAGTCATGTTCATGGCTGACGGCTATATTCTTGAACAGAATACACCGGAAGAATTCTTCGGAAATCCGCAGAATGATCGGTTGAAGGATTTCTTATCCAAAGTATTGTAAAAAATCATAAAATATAAACCGCTGCATTATGGCCCGATGAGGACTGTGATGCAGCGGTTTTTGTATAAATTGGCAATAAAATAAAAACTTTTTAAGCGGCTTGGATCCGCTTAAATGGAAAGGCGGTTTTGTTTACGCCATTCTCTAGGGGAGATGCCGTAGATGTTTTTAAAGGCTCTGGAAAAGTGAAGTTGGTTGTCGTAACCGACGGCGGAGCTGATATCCCCGATGGAGAGCTGAGTCAGCTTTAACAGTTCAGTAGCCTTGATCATTCGGTAGTTCAATAGAAATTCCTGAGGGGATTTTCCGACGGCATTTTTAAATATTTTCCCAAAATAGCTTCGGTTGAGGCCGCAGGTGGAAGCGATATCCTCCACAGAAATATCATTCTGAAAGTTCTGTTCGATAAAGGACAGGGCTTCTTTAATGTAAAAATCCTGAAGTTTACTGCCCTTTGGTACATTCAAAAAGGCAGCAGACCGGGTCAGGCAGTCCATAAACAAGTAGAGATGTCCGATCAAATGAAAGGGGGAGGCATCCTTGTTGTGGATGATATATAACATTTCTTTCATCATATCTTCGCGCAGATCTTTAAATTTGGCATGATATACCGGCTGGTCCATAGATATGCCGGCAATTTCAATAGCCTCCTTTACACGAAGTCCGTCAAATTCCAGCCATACATATTCCCATGGAAGATTCTGGTCTGCCGTATAAGTTGTAATCTGTCCGGGAAAAATCATAAAGCCCTGGCCGCTTTTAATCTGATAAGTTTGTGTTACACCTTTAGAGTCATTGGCCCGAAGTTCTCCGGTTCCGGAAATCACATAATGAAACAGAAAATGATTTCGCGCGGCCGGGCCGAAGGAATGGGAGGGATTGCATTTTTCCCAGCCAAATTGGTAGAGCCCCAGATCGACAAATGTTTCGTTGGGAAAGATAGAAAATATCCAGTTTTCCATAGTTTAGCTCCTTTATAAAACGAGTAAAAAATGTAACCTTTTTTTAATTATAACTCGAAATATACCAAAATGCTAGACGACTTTAATTGAATGAAAGAAAAATAGCATAAAGGCATATAAAGCCCGAAAAAATGCTGTTTATTGGACGCATATTGGTATGTTATTATTGAATTAGCACAAGTAAACAGCTTTTTCGTAAAAGGAGAGAGGGAGAAATGAGAAGAAAAAAGCAATTAAGTGTCCTTCTGATTTCTGCAATTGCAGCATCGACGCTATTGACAGCATGCGGCGGTACTGATAAAACGGCAGACGGAAAGACCATCATTGAATTGGTTCACTACAAACCGGAGGCGGTGGCTGTATTTGAACAATTGGAGGAAGAGTTTAACGCAACTCATGATGACATTCAGTTAAAGATCGAATCTCCAAACGATGCCATGACCATCTTAAAGACCCGGTTTACAAGGGAAGATTATCCGGACATCATCGGTATTGGGGGAGACATTAACTATTCTTATTTTGTTGATGCAGAAATATTGATGGATATTTCGGATTATGAAGGACTTTCCACAATTAAATCCTCCTATGTAGATATTCTGGAAGGATTGGAATTTGTTCCTACGGAGGGAACCTATGGTGTGCCTTATGTGGCAAATGCCGCCGGAATTCTTTATAACCGGGATATGTTCAAGGAACATGGATGGGAAATTCCGGAGACATGGGATGAGCTTATGGCGCTCTGTGAAGAGATTGAGAGTGAAGGTATCCAGCCTTTTTATTTCGGATTTAAAGATACGTGGACCTGTCTGGCTCCATGGAATGCATTGGCTGTAGACTTAGCCGATGCAGATATATGCAAACAGGTCAATCGGGGTGAAGCAACATTTACGGATGCTTACAGAGAAACAGCCGAAAAGATGCTGGAACTCCTTAAATACGGTGAGGACGGACCTTTTGCTTATGGATACAACGATGCATGTACCGCATTTGCCCGCGGAGAATCGGCCATGTATACCATCGGAAGTTATGCCGTTCCACAGATTAAATCCGTAAATCCGGAGATGAATATTGACTCCTTTGTTATGCCGGGAAGCAATAATAAAGAAGCTGCTTATGAAGTGCTGGATTTCTTATTAGAACATGACAATGTACAGGCTTATCTGGATAACCAGAATGCGGTTCCATGTAAGGATGAAGAATTTGAACTTGCATCGGAAGTTGACGGTATGAGGGAATACATTGCAGAGGGTAAAATGACAGACTATCAGGATCATTATTATCCATCGGAAATGGCTGTGGATGCACAGATTCAGACCTTGCTGATCGAACAGGATGTAGATGCCTTCCTGGCAAAATTTGATAAAGACTGGACGCGGTATAATCGAGATATCATTCAGTTGGTAAAAGATTATGAAGCCGAACACGGAGAATGATCAGAGAGGAGAGGGAACAATGAATGATAAGAAAAAAATGAACGAAACAAAGCGGACGTTTTTGCTGATGACAATCCCGATACTTTTACTGTTTATCGGCTTTAATACGATACCGTTAATCAGAGGTTTTATTTATAGTTTTACAAACTATAAAGGATACGGAAGTTATGACTGGGTAGGTTTACGAAATTACATAGACCTGTTCCAGGATGCCCGTGTCGGAAAATCCTATCTGTTTACAATTAAGCTGGCCGTTGTAACAACAATCGTTGTCAACGTTATCAGTTTGGTATTGGCTCTGGGATTGAACAGTAAAATTAAATTCAAGAGTGCCCTGAGAGGATTTTACTTTATTCCTCAGATTTTGGGCGCATTGGTTGTTGGTTATATCTTCAACTACTTCTTTGCCTACATTTTACCGGCATTTATGCAGATGCTTGGCGGCGATGGAACGAGTATATTGGCCAGTACCAAATGGGCCTGGGTGGGTATCGTGATCGTATGTGCATGGCAGTCCGTCGCAATGAATACGATTATTTACATTTCCGGTCTGCAGACTGTACCGGAAGATGTTTACGAAGCCGGTGCCATTGATGGTGCTTCCGGATGGGTTAAATTTAAGAAACTGACCTTCCCGCTGATCCTTCCGTTCTTCAGTATCAACATGGTACTTTGTATGAAGAATTTCCTGATGGTATTTGATCAGATCGTTGCATTGACAAAGGGTGGTCCGGCGCAGAGTACAGAGTCCATTTCCTATTTGATTTATAACAATGGTATGGCTGGCGGACAGTTTGGTTTCCAGAGTGCGAACGCCGTCATCTTCTTTATCATGATTGTTATAATTTCTGTGGCACAGATGACGATTACAGGTAAAAAGGAGGAACAGTTATAATGAGAAGAAAAAGTGATGTAAACTGGCCGGTAACGATACTGTTGATCCTTGGATTGATCACAATTATATTTCCTCTGTACATGACCGTTGTCATTGCCTTCAAACAGCCGAGTGAAATGACGAACAGTATTTCAGGAATCTTATCTCTTCCAAAGAGCTGGAGCCTGGACAATTTCGCCGAGGCAATGCGGGTAACGGATTTCTGGCATTCATTGCTTAACAGTGTACTCGTTACAGGAGTTACCGTTGTGATTTCCATCGTGGTTCATTCCCTGATCGGATATGCCATCGGCCGTAATAAAGCTAAAAGTAAATTTTATAAATTCGTATACTTATTCATCGTCAGCGGTATGTTCGTACCATTTGCCATTCTGATGATGCCTCTGGTAAAACAGACGGCCCAGTTGGGAATCGCAAATATTGTTGGTGTAATTATTTGTTATGTGGTATTCTATATGCCGATGACCGTGTTATTATATTCAGGATATCTGACAAATATTCCGGTAGTGCTGGAAGAAGCAGCAAGAGTTGACGGCGCAAGTACATGGAAGACTTATTGGAGTATTATCTTCCCGATCATGAAACCGATGCATGCAACCGTTGCTGTACTGACAGCGTTGGGAACATGGAATGACGTTATGACACCACTGGTTATCATGTCCGGAAGCGGAATGAATACATTGCCGCTGGCCCAGATGACATTCCAGACCCAGTTTGGAGCAAATTACAATCTGGCATTTGCTTCTTATCTGTTAGCATTGCTGCCGTTGTTGATTTTCTACCTGATTTGTCAGAAACAGATTTTGAACGGCGTCGTAAACGGTGCTGTAAAATAATAGAAGGAGTGGCAACATGGCGATACTTTTTGACATTAACAAAAACATTTTTACGCTTCATACTGACAATTCAACTTATCAGATGCAGGTGGACAAATATGGATTTTTATTGCATCTTTACTACGGAAGAAGAACGGAAGGCACGATGGAATATGTGCTGACCTATGCAGACCGGGGTTTTTCCGGAATTCCATACGATGTCGGACCAGACAGAACCTATTCGATGGATGCCCTGCCTCAGGAATTTCCGTGTCAGGGAAATGGTGATTTTCGGAGTCCTGCAATATCTGTAAAAAATGCAGATGGTTCTTATGGCTGTGACCTGCGGTATAAGAGCTATGAAGTGAAAAAGGGGAAATATGGAATAAAAGGATTGCCAGCAGTGTATGCCGACGAAACTGAGGCTGAGACACTGGAAATTTTTCTGGAAGATCCGGTGACAAAGATTCAGGTTGTTCTTTTATACGGTGTACTTCCGGGATATGACGTGATCACACGAAGCGCCCGGATCGTAAATGCCGGGGAGGGCACGATATATCTGGAAAAAGTCCAGAGCGCTTGTCTGGATTTTGTGACAGGCAATTTTGATCTCATTAGTTTTTACGGACGTCATGCGATGGAACGGAATTTCCAGCGAAGACCTGTGACCCATGGCTCATTTAAGATCGGAAGCCGCCGGGGAACTTCCAGTCATCAGTATAATCCATTGATGATTCTGGCCCGGCCGGATGCAAATGAAGATTTTGGTGGCTGCTACGGCCTGTCTTTCGTCTACAGCGGAAGCTTCCAGGGGGAAGCAGAGGTAGATCAGTACAATCAGACAAGAGTCCTTCTGGGATTGCAGGAAGAACAGTTTGCCTATCCGTTGGATGCGGGAGAGATTTTCCTTGTGCCGGAAACGGTGTTTACCTACAGCAGTCAGGGATTGGGAAAATTATCCCGAAATCTTCACCGCTGCTATCGGAAACATTTATGCCGGGGCAAATATAAAGAAACATCACGGCCGATTTTGGTCAACAGTTGGGAAGCCGCCTGCTTTAATTTCGACGGCAAGATGCTTTATGACCTGGCAGTCCATGCAGCAGAGCTTGGCATTGAAATGCTGGTGATGGATGACGGATGGTTCGGAAAACGAAATGATGATAACAGCAGCCTGGGAGACTGGGTTGTGAATGAAGAGAAACTAGGAGAACCTTTAAAAGATTTTATAGAAAAGATTAATGGACTTGGAATGAAATTCGGAATCTGGTTTGAACCGGAATGTGTCAATGAGGACAGCGACCTGTATCGGGAGCATCCGGACTGGGCCCTCCATACACCGGGAAGAAAACCGATACTGGGCCGCAATCAGTTGATTCTGGATTTCACAAGAAAAGAAGTTGTGGATGCGGTCTTTGATCAGATGTGCAGTGTACTTGATCAGGGAAATATCGAATATGTCAAGTGGGATATGAACCGAAGCATGACCGATATGTACTCCGTTGTTGCAAAGGAGCAGGGAAGAATCGCCTATGATTATGTGCTGGGACTTTATGATTTCCTCGAACGGTTGATGGCCCGGTATCCGGATCTGCTTATCGAAGGCTGCGGCGGCGGCCGGTTCGATGCGGGAATGCTTTACTACACACCTCAGATTTGGTGCAGTGATAATACGGATGCGCTGGACCGGATAAAGATTCAGTACGGAACTTCCTTTGGTTATCCGGCGGGGGCGGTTGGTTCCCACGTTTCGGTAGTTCCGAATGAACAGACGGGACGGATCACATCTTTGGAGACCCGTGGTGTTGTGGCCATGGCCGGGGTATTCGGCTATGAAATGAATCTTGGAAATCTGTCTGAGGCTGAGAAAGAAATCGTCAAAGAACAGGTTCAGAAATATCGCAGTTATGCACCGATTATTCAGAATGGCCTTTATTATCGATTGAGTAATCCTTTTGAGGATACATTGGCTGCCTGGGAATTTGTATCTGAAGACGGCACAGAAGCGCTGGTCAGCGTTGTCATGCTGGAAATCCACGGCAACATGACAGCCAATTATGTACGGTTAAAGGGTCTGAAAAGTGGAAGAAGCTATCAGGAGCAGGAAAGCGGATGTATTTATGATGCGGACGCTCTGAGAGAAATAGGTATTCCATTACCGCTTAAGGGCGGAGAATATCAGGCGTATCAATACTATTTTAAAATCGTGGGGTAGTTTTTGATGACACAGGTGAATGAAGAAAAATGGTGGAAAAAAGCGGTTATTTATCAGATATATCCACGGAGCTTTCAGGACAGCAACGGCGATGGTATCGGCGATCTGAACGGTATCATTGGCCGATTGGATTACCTGGAAAACCTGGGGATCGATGCGATCTGGCTGTCGCCGGTATGTAAGTCGCCTCAGGATGATAACGGCTATGATATTTCTGATTATCAGGATATCGATCCTATGTTTGGCAGCATAGAAGATATGGAACATTTGATTCAGGAAGCAAAAAAACATCATATCCGCATTATTATGGATTTGGTATTGAATCATTCTTCGGACGAACACCGCTGGTTTCGGGAGGCGAAAAAAAGCCGGGAAAATCCTTACCATGATTATTATATATGGAGGGATGGAGAAGAAGGTCAACCGCCAAATGAGATGCGGGCCTGTTTCGGAGGTTCTGCCTGGGAATGGGTTCCTGAGGTGAAACAGTACTATTTTCATCAGTTTTCTGTGAAGCAGCCGGATTTGAACTGGGAGAATCCAAAGGTACGTCAGGAGATTTATTCAATGATCGACTGGTGGACAGAAAAAGGGGCAGGCGGTTTCCGCCTGGATGTTATTGACCAGATAGCGAAGGAACCGGACAAGGAGATTACGGCCAATGGACCGAGACTCCATGAGTTTATCCGGGAAATGAGCAAAGAAGTCTTCCAGGGAAAGGATTTAATAACGGTTGGTGAAGCCTGGGGTGCAACACCGGAATTGGCGAAGCTGTACAGTGATCCGGATGACAGTGAATTTTCCATGGTCTTTCAGTTCGAGCATATCGTACTGGATCAGGAAGAAGGGAAAGAAAAATGGGACTTGACGCCATTGCCTTTCCTTAAATTAAAAGAAATAATGAATCGGTGGCAGACAGAGTTGTCCGGCTGCGGCTGGAACAGTCTTTTCTGGAACAATCACGACCTGCCCCGCATCGTATCCCGTTGGGGAAATGATGGGGAATATCGGGTGGAATCGGCAAAGATGCTGGCAATCTTGCTGCATGGAATGCAGGGAACACCTTATATTTATCAGGGTGAAGAACTGGGGATGACCAATGCTCCTTATGCCATCGAGGATTACAGAGATATTGAAACACGAAATATGTACCGGGAGCGTCTGGAAAAAGGTTATGATGAGAAAGCGATTATGGCTTCGATTCACGCGAAAGGCCGGGATAATGCCCGGACGCCGATGCAGTGGGACGACTCGGAAAATGCGGGTTTTACAGAAGGAATCCCGTGGCTTCGGGTAAATCCGAATTATAAAGTGATCAATGCGGTAAGCCAGATTCATGATGAGAATTCGGTATTTGCCTGTTACAGACAATTGATCCGACTGCGGAAAACCTATGATGTGTTTGTAAACGGTACATTTCAGATGCTGCTTAACGATGATGAAAATTTCTTTGCTTACCAGCGGGAAAACCCATCATGCAGGCTCCTTGTAATCTGTAATTTTTTTGGTCACACTTTGGAGTGTCCTTTAAAACCAGACTGGGAAAACATGGAGCTTTTGATCGGAAATTACAGTTCGATGGAAGCCTCGGAGATTTTTCGGCCATATGAAGCCAGAATTTACAATGCTTTACCAAATACATGGAGGCTTGATGATGAAAAAAGCATTAATTGAAAAGTTTGAAGAATTATTCGGCGCCGGCGGCGAAATCAGAACTTATTTTGCACCGGGAAGAGTGAACCTGATCGGAGAACATACGGATTACAATGGCGGCCACGTTTTTCCATGTGCGCTGACAATTGGAACCTATGGGCTGGCTCGGAAGAGAGAGGATCAGAAGCTCCGGTTCTACTCGCTTATGTGGACAAAGAAGTTGTTATGGGTATCCGTCCGGAAGATATTCATGTTGAAGAATCCTATCTGTCTGTATCTGAAGCAGCAAATGTGAATACCCATGTAGATATGACGGAACTTATGGGCTCCGAAATTTATCTGTATCTGAAAGCCAATGATCAGAAACTGGTTGCCCGTGTTCCAGCTCATGTTAATGTAAAAGCAGAAGATGATATCCGTGTGGCATTTGATACAAATAAAATCCATGTTTTCGATAAAGAAACAGAAAAGGTTATCTGCCAGTAAGATTAAAAGAAGCCGGGCCTGTTTGGCCTGGCTTCCTTCATGAACAGTAGTGATCGGGAGAAGAATCAATGGACAAGATTAAGAATATGTTTGAGACCAGATTTCGCCGCCATTTGGATGAATTAAAATGGCTTTACACAGAGCTTTATGGACATGATGCGATGTTCGCTGAATTATGCGATTCGATGCGCCGTTTTTATGCGGAAAGAAATGAAGATTTAAAGATTTTGGATTTAGAAAGAGAGGCACAGCCGAACTGGTATAAAAAAATGACATGCTCGGCATGATGTTTTATATAGATAATTTTGCAGGAAATATGAAAGGCGTTCAGAGTAAACTGGATTACCTTGAAAAGAGTAATGTCAATTACATTCATCTGATGCCGTTTTTGGACACGGTTGAAGGACGCTCCGACGGCGGATATGCGGTGGCTGATTTCCGGAAGGTTCAGGAAAAACTCGGCACGATGGAAGATTTGGAGCATTTGACAGCGGCCTGCCATAAAAAGAAAATTAATGTATGTATGGATTTTGTCATGAATCATACATCGGAAGATCACGAGTGGGCGAAAAAGGCCCGCCAGGGAAACGAAGAATACCAGAACCGTTATTTTTTCTTTGATGATTTTACAGTGCCGGCCATTTACGAAAGTACGGTGCCTCAGGTATTTCCGACGACCGCACCGGGAAATTTCACCTGGCTGCCGGATGCAGAGAAGCATGTAATGACCACGTTTTATCCATATCAATGGGATTTAAATTACAGAAATCCGAGAGTCTTTAATGAGATGATGTACAATTTCCTGTTTTTGGCAAATAAAGGTATTGATATTATCCGTATTGATGCGGTGCCTTATATCTGGAAGGAATTGTATACACCGTGCCGGAATCTTTCTCAGGTGCATACCATTGTCCGTATGATGCGCATGATTGGAGAAATCGTATGCCCGGGAATTTTGCTTCTCGGGGAGGTCGTTATGGAGCCGGAAAAGGTGGTTCCTTATTTTGGTACGGTGGAAAAGCCGGAGTGCCATATGCTTTACAACGTGACCACGATGGCCACAACATGGCATACGGTGGCCACGAGGGATGTACGGCTTTTGAAGCAGAAGTTGGATATTGTAAATAGATTGCCGAAGGAATATGTTTTTCTCAATTATCTGCGGTGTCATGATGATATCGGCTGGGGACTGGATTACGGTTCTCTTATGCAGGAAGGGATTGGTGAACGGTCCCATAAACAGTATTTAAATGATTATTTCCAGGGTTATGCGGGCGCAAGCAACAGCCGGGGAGAGCTTTATAATGCGGACCCGTTGACAGGGGATGCCCGTTTCTGCGGAACGACGGCTTCCATGTGCGGTATTGAGAAAGCTTTGGACGAAGCGGGAAATGTGAATTCTCCGGCCCTTGAGCGGGCCGTACGGATGGATGTTATGCTCCATGCCTATATGTTCATGCAGTCCGGAATTCCGGTCATTTACGGCGGGGATGAAATCGGTCAGTTAAATGACTACAGTTATAAAGAGAATCCCCATAAGGCGGCGGATTCACGGTATATCCACCGGGGTGCCATGGACTGGAAGGCTGCCGGACAGATTGCTGATGAGGCAACAGTTGCCGGAAAAATATTCAGCCAGCTTGACCGGTTGGAGAAAATCCGTAAAAGTGAAAAAGTATTCATGGCGGATGCAGATACATGGACAATAGAAACATGGGATTCCAGTGTTTTGTGTATTGGCAGATATTATGAAGGTGAAAAAATTCTCGGCCTGTTTAATTTCAGCGAATATGATAAAACAGCCTGGATCAACGAAACGGATGGAACCTATGTGGATATGATTTCCGGTCAGCCGATGCAGGCTTCCGGAGTCAATATTCCAGCATACGGATTTTACTACTTAAAGAAAGAAAATGAGCCGGGAGGGGATAGCGATGAAACCCTATGATGTAACAGCTTTAGGCGAATTATTGATTGATTTTACAGAAAATGGAACCAGTACACAGGGAAATCCGGTACTGGAAGCCAATCCGGGCGGTGCGCCGTGCAATGTGCTTGCCATGCTGAACCGCCTGGAACATAAGACCGCCTTTATCGGTAAGATTGGACAGGATATGTTTGGGGACCAGCTTGAGGCTGCTCTTAAAGAAGTTGGAATTGACACGAGAGGGCTTAAAAGAGATGAAAATGTGCATACAACGTTGGCATTTGTCCATACACTGGCGGACGGTGACAGAGAGTTTTCCTTTTACCGGAATCCCGGTGCAGATATGATGCTCTCTGAGGATGATATCGATGAGGATTTAATCGCATCCAGCAAGATTTTTCATTTTGGCTCCCTGTCCATGACGGATGAGACATGCCGCAAAGCGACACGGAAGGCCATTAAAATTGCTGAAAAGTCCGGGGCATTGCTGTCTTTTGACCCGAATCTGCGGGAGCCTCTCTGGCGGACTCTTTCTGAGGCAAAAAGAGAAATTTTATATGGCATGGAACACAGTCATATTTTGAAAATATCTGATAACGAAATTCAATGGCTGACCGGGCTTGAGGATTTTGACGAAGGAATTGACGTGCTTCAGCGAAGATTTCATATTCCTTTGATATTGCTGTCTCTCGGAAAAGAGGGCAGCCGTGCTTATACCAATAATCTCTGTGTTTCTAAGGCGGCCTACAGTCAGGAACACACTATTGAAACAACAGGCGCGGGAGATACATTCTGCGCCTGCATCCTCCATTATATTTTGAACCATGGTTGGAAAGAATATAACGAAAACGAGCTGAGTGAAATGCTTGGCTTTGCCAATGCGGCGGCTTCGATCATCACGACGAGAAAAGGCGCTCTGCGTGTGATGCCGCGAAAGGAAGAAATTTTATGTCTCTGCGATTAAGTGGTGAACCTTATTCCGAATATGTGAAATACATGCGGCTTGGAAAGAAGGAGAAAGAAGAACTTCAGATTCTTGATGAAATCCTTGAGAAAAATCATGTGGTGACAGTGGGAGAAGTGCCTCTTGGTCTGGTTCAGATTCCGATCGATCAGATGGCCGGAACGAAAAGTGCCAGCAGAGGGGAGTCTTTCAGTAAGAGTTTCTATCCGATTTTATCTGAAAAATCCGAGTTTGTCCAGAAGTGGATGTCCTTTGTACAGATCCCATCTGGAAGAGGGCATCAGGGAACCGATCAAAGCCTATGAGTTCATGAATAAATTTTATGTGGAAGAGGGGAATAAACGGGTCAGTGTCCTCAAATGTGTGGGAGCCGTTTCTATTCCGGGAACGGTTACCCGGATTCTCCCGGCCAGAACCGGAGAAAAAGAAAACCGTATTTACTATGAATTTGTGGATTTTTACCGTTTGTCCGAGTTGAACGATCTCTGTTTTTCTGAGGAAGGCAGTTATGCGAAACTCCAGCGTCTTGTCGGGAAGCGTCCGGATGAGAAATGGAACGATGATGACCGTATGAACTTCCATTCGCTTCATTTGAGATTTAAGACCATTTATGAAGAAAAGGGCAAGACAAATCCGGGAGGGACTGTCGATGATGCCCTGCTGACGTTTCTGAATGTATATGATTATTCTGAACTTATAAATTTAAGTATTTCGGAATTAAAAGCCAAGATTTTGAAGTCATGGGAGGAATTGAAGCTGCGGGAGGGAAGTATTCCTGAGCTGAGTATGTCTCCGGAAGAGAAGGTCGGAAAGAAGATCAATATTCTGGCCCATCTCCTTCCAATCAGTGCCTCAAAGCTGAACATTGCTTTTATTCATGAAAAGACGGCAGAGACATCGGCCTGGACCTATGCCCATGAACTGGGACGGCTTCATCTGCAGAAGGCCTTTGCCGATGAAATCCATACCTCCTGTTATGACGGGGCTACGGAAGAAAATGTCGGACAGATGATCGAACGGAGTATTGCCGACGGCAATAATCTGATTTTTACGACCTCGCCTCCGCTTTTAAAGGGCAGCCTGAAATCGGCCATCGAACATCCGGAGGTGAAAATACTCAATTGTTCATTGAATACATCGCATAAATATATCCGGACTTATTATGCGCGGATGTATGAAGCTAAGTTTTTGATGGGAGCCATCGCCGGAGCCATGACAGAAAATGATAAGATTGGTTATCTGGCCGATTATCCGATCTATGGAATGACGGCCAATATAAATGCTTTTGCCCTTGGAGCGAAGATGGTGAATCCCCGGGCGAAGATATATCTGGAATGGACTACATTAAAGGGCCACGATCCTTTTCAAACCTTCCGTAATCATGAAATTACTTATATTTCAGGTCAGGATATGATCACGCCTGTGCTGGCGTCCCGGCATTTTGGCCTGTACTGGGATGGCGGGGATTATCCGGTGAACCTGGCCATGCCTGTCTGGCATTGGGGGAAATTTTATGAACAGATGATTCGTAAGCTGATGAAAGGCGCCTGGAAGGATGATGAAATATCTGATGAGACCCGGGGGTTAAATTACTGGTGGGGAATGTCTGCGGGAGCCATTGAAGTTATCTGTTCCAAGCATCTGCCGATCGGTACGACACGACTTATCGAATTGCTTAAAAATACCATATCTTCCAGCGGGTTTAATCCTTTTGCCGGGGTATTATATTCTCAGGAAGGTGTTGTCCAGATGGATATGGACCGGTCATTTTCTCCGGAAGAAATTGTAACTATGGATTGGCTGGCAGAAAATGTGATCGGTTATATTCCTGAGATGGAGGAACTGGTAGAGCAGGCGAAACCCGTCGTTTCCACCCAGGGATTGGGCGCAAAGCAGGGACTCGGAGGAAAGGCATAAATGAAAATTTTGGCAGTCAGTGATGTGGAATCCCCTTATTACTGGGACTATTTTGAACAGACAAAACTGGATGGTATTGATTTGATTTTAGCTTGCGGTGATCTGGACCCGGAATATCTGTCCTTTTTGGCAACTTTTTCCCGTGGACCGCTGCTCTATGTCCATGGAAATCATGATGCAAAGTATGCAGAAATTCCTCCGGAAGACTGTATTTGCATTGATAACAAAATATATGTGCATCAGGGAATACGCATCCTGGGTCTGGGAGGTTCGATGCGTTATTGTCCGGGTGAATATCAGTATACGGAATGGGAAATGAAAAAGAGGGTGCTTCGTATGAAGCTGCCGCTTTTAATTAATCATGGTTTTGACATTCTCATGACCCACGCGCCGGCTTATCAGCTTGGAGATGGTGAAGACCTGCCCCATCGGGGATTTCAGGTATTCAGGACATTGCTTGATGATTATCGGCCCCGTTATTTTGTTCATGGACATGTCCATCCAAATAAATTATAATGTGGATGCCAAAAGATGTCTGGATTATGGAAAAACGAAGATTTACAATACTTATGAACGATATATTTTTGAATACTAGAAAAACCGCTCACGGCCTGTCGGCTGAGAGCGGTTTGCTTTTTAATCGAACATTTTTAAAATCTGGGCTTTTGGCATCGCACCAACAATTTTGTTGATGATTTCGCCATTTTTCATAGCTACAAGTGTCGGAACACTCATCACCTGGAAAGTTCTTGCCAAATCGAGGTTTCTATCGACATCCAGTTTGCATACTTTAATGTCCGGACGCTCGTTGGCGATTTCATCAACTACTGGGGAAACCATCTTGCAAGGTCCGCACCATGTAGCAAAGAAATCGATGAGAACCGGTTTATCAGATTCAATGACTTCCTTCTGGTAATTTTCCTGAGTCAATTCAATAACAGCCATAATATTACTCCTTTCATGTATCTTTAACTTTTCCTGACAGGCATGTTTTGATGCACATCAGGTGAAATTATGTTGTCTTATTCAGAATAGCACATCTGAGTGAAAAAAGACAGACTATTTTTCAAAATGCCAATTGAAAATAAATATCAAATATCGTATAGTAAGTAATGAGTAAAAGACATATGAAGGGGTTGTAAAAATGGAGTACGTAACACTTGGAAAAACAGGACTTAAAATCTCCCGCATGGGTTTTGGCGGTATTCCGATTCAGCGGATTGATGCGGCAGGTACAAAAAAATTAATGGAAATGATGGCAGAAAAGGGGATTAACTATATTGATTCTGCCAGAGGATATACGGTCAGCGAGAGCTTTATCGGCGAAGGGATCGAAGGTATGCGGGAAAAATTCGTACTGGCTACAAAAAGTATGTCCCGCACAAAAGAAGCGATGGCAAAGGATATCGAAATAAGTTTAAATAATTTCCGTACAGACTACATTGATTTATATCAGATCCACAATCCAAATATGGAACAGTTTGAACAGGTCATTGGACCGGATGGCGCTCTGGAGGCTTTAATGGAAGCGAAGGCTGCAGGCAAAATCGGTCATCTTGGCCTTACAGCCCATTCCCTTGAAGTATTTGAAAAGGCCCTTGAGATGGACTGGGTAGAAACCATTATGTTCCCTTATAATATCGTGGAGCGTCAGGGTGAAGAGCTTATACATAAATGTTATGAAAAAAATATTGGTTTTATCGATATGAAGCCGTTGGCCGGCGGAGCCATTGAAGACGGGCGTCTGGCATTGCGTTTTGTCTGTGCCAATCCGGATGTGACTGTGGTCATTCCGGGTATGTATGATGTTTCTGAAATCGAAAAAAATATGGAAGCCGTCGAGGCAGCAGAGCCGTTGACCGAAGAAGAACTGGCAGCTATGGAGCAGGTCCGTAAACAGCTCGGCACGAATTTCTGCCGCCGCTGCAATTACTGTCAGCCATGTACAGCTGGTATTAATATTTCCGGATGTTTTCTGTTTCAGGGATATCTGGACCGATATGGTCTTGGCGATTGGGCAAAGGACCGCTACAGCGCTATGCCTGTAAAAGCCAGCGCCTGCGTGGATTGCGGTGCCTGTGAGACCCGCTGCCCATACAATTTGCCAATCCGGGATATGCTCAAAAAATGTGCGGAAGAATTTGGCGAATAAAAGCTTTGACCGATCATGTAAAAAATGTCCGGGATTCCAGGAAAAATCTTGTTATTCCGGACATTTTATGGTATACTGTGAACAGTTAGCGACGCATTGAGTACTTGACGAAGTATCTTTGAGCCTAGTACGAAAGTGTACAGAGTAGGTATTTTCTAGCTTAGTGTGAACGCATACTTGGAAACTTAGTGAATCGGAGCCAAAGGCGAACGATGAGCTTAGTTGACATGGTATACTGTAAACGTCGTTAAATGACATTAAATTCTGGGGCATTGGTGCAGTGGGAGCACGCCACACTGGCAGTGTGGAGGTCAGGGGTTCAAGTCCCCTATGCTCCATTTGAAAAAGTCTTGATTTTCAAGGCTTTTTCTTTTTTTGTGACAAAATCTGTGACAAAAAATTTATATGACAAGATTTTTAATATAATCACCGGACTTTTTTTCCATCTCTTCCTGTTTGTCTGATAGGGCATGTCTATATACCGATTTTAAAACTCCGTCTGTCTTCCACCCACCCGACCGCATGATATAGGCATCCGGAATTCCTAGACTGTGAGAAACAGAAGCGTAATAATTCCTGAATATCCTTTGTAAACATAACCATGTTCTTTGATTTTTTCTGTCACTTCTTTTGGTACGGTACTGGTCCGTGTCCCGGTTGCGGTTTTCGTTTTCTTTTTAATCCATTGATTTTTAGAATCCAATACCATTGCCTTATTAATGGTGATGGTACCATCGGATATGCCTGAAATCTCTAAGGCGCATATTTCAGAACGTCTCAAGCCAAATGCTGCAAGAATAAGTGGAATTTCATATTCTGTTCCCTTAGCCTCATCCATTAATGCTTTTATATCTTCGTCTGTTGGGATATAAGGCTCCTTTTTTACATACATTGGTAAAGTAGTATTTAAAATGGTATTTGGTGCGTACATAGAGAGTACCGCGCTAATAAGTCCATGTGCATTTCTTAACTGTCTTAGCCGAATGTGTTTTGCTGTAGTCGTTGATTTCTTTCTGGACATCAACTGAGGTAATATCTGATATAATAAGGTTTTTGAATTTCTTTGATAAGTTATTGATAATAGAACAATAGCCTTTAACGGTTGATGAGCTAAGAACATTGTTTTTCACCTAAATATAGCTTCTGGCAGCAGTTTCAAAGGTCATATGGTATTTTTTAGATTGAGCTTTATCCATCTCGTCTGCCAGGAGTCTCATAGCATCCTCCTTAAAAATTTGTACAGAAAATCTATGTAAAGCCGTCTGGTGTTCGTAGCACCGGGCGGTTTTCATTTGACAATGTCGTCTGTTTGACATATAATATACTTAACAAGACAGCCAGTAAGGGAGGTCAAGGCTCCCTATCCTGGCGAAATATTGAGCTTTGTAAGCCGCCTACTTTACCAGAGTCAGGGCGGCTTACTTATTTTTCAGGTTCAGAATAGCAATAATCAGTAACGCTACGTTCAAGATTATCATAAATTCTTCGTATGTACTCATAAGCAATCCCCTCCTCTCAAGACCGAGGACAGAGACCGCAGCCGCTCTACTGGCTGCCCAAGTAAATATATTATATTTTTTATGCCCCTGCGCCTGTTGGCGCAGGGGCCGGTTTTTATTTTCTGATTAAAATTTTCCTCTTAGTTCAACTACTTTGCCAATGATCTTGACTGGTTTATTTTCAATTTCTTCTTTACTAAAAAACATAGGTTCGTAACTCGGATTATTAGAGATAAGTTCAATTCCATCTCGATATTTTCTAAGACGTTTGCAAATGGCATCATTACCATTTACCATTGCAATAACAACATCTCCTGATTCAGCATCATCCTGTTGTCGAACTATTACAACATCACCTTCGCACATTCTGGGTTTCATACTGTCGCCATGAATTTGGAGTCCAAAGAAACTACCGGTTTTTGCCATCTCCTCTGTTATTTCCTCTGTATCAATTATATCTTCGATAGCTTTAATAGGGATGCCGGCAGCCACACGGCCGAGGACATTGATAACAATCCTTTTGGATGGTTTAATGGAATCGGGTTGTTCCCACCCCATTAAGAATGCCGGGGATACATTGCCGATTTTGGCAGTAGCTTCAATTTTATCAGATGGTATATTTGTGATAAGATTGTTTTCGTATTTATAAAGAGTTTGTTTTGAGACATTTATTTTGTCTGCAAAATTTACTTGGCTCATACCAGATTTTTCTCGAATCATTTTGATACGTTCCCCTACTGTCATTATTTTCACATCCTTTTTTGAAAGTAACTCAATTGTAGCGCAAAAATGTTATAAAAGCAATAAAAAATATCTTGAAAAGTTACAAAGGAGGTGATAAGACGATTAAGAACAATGAATTGAGAGGAATAATTTCAAAAAATAATTTGTCTCAATCAGATGTTGCAAAAAGAATTGGAATTACACCAAAAACTTTATTAAAAAATAGCACCTGTACAGGTGCCCAGACTGTAGACAAAGTTGGTGCTGGAGATTTTCTCCAGCACCACTTTTCTATTAAAAATAACTTTTCTTTTAATTTCCGCCCAATATCATAGATAGTTAAGGAACGGCGTCCTTTTTGTGCCAGTATTCTGGCCAGCTTTTTCAGATTCATACATGCAAAAGTAAGCCCCGCCTTCATTTCCATCCGGGCTTTTCCTATGTACTGGGTGTACCGGAACCCATGCTGCTCTTTGGCTGTTCCGAAAATTCTTTCTATCGTTTCTTTTCGCATCTCATAAATCTGTTTGTTTCCAAGTGTATGGCGGATGTCTTCTGCCTTCTCCATATATTCCTCCCACACATGGCGGGTTACCACTTTTATATGTTCTCTGCTTTCTGTACATCTGTGAAGATTCGGACATCCGGCGCATACTTCTCCACAGCTTCTGTATTCCCTATATCCCTCTCTGTTTGTTGTATGGTAAGACAATATCTGATTTTCAGGACAAATATAGCAG